>VFQQ010000101.1_pt1 | contig 225734 bp, 186 predicted proteins | sample 3512341 | NCBI WGS metagenome assembly VFQQ01 (sample SAMN10412373, study PRJNA504923) | tailings metagenome | isolation source: Relicate 2 Philex TSF1 revegetated site | place: Philippines: Tuba, Benguet | collected 2017-08-29 | reverse complement strand
TGCCCCATAGCCTGAAGACCGCATCACAGAAATACAATCAAAAGTTACTGCACCCCCCGTAGCTGCGCGGCTGGGGGCAGGAACATCTTGATTGGAGAACCCCGGCTTCTTGCCTTAGGCGCGTGTCATCCATGTCTAGCGTCAGAACACGCAGCGGTTCGCAAGCGAACCGGCTCAATTCACGTCATTGCGCGATCCACTTCGGTGGCACAGGTTCCAGCCCTGTGGAGGACGGCTACAAGGGGCGGGCTGAACCCCTGATCCACGAAGCCGGGGTTCCTGCCGCACCGCCATCGGCGACAACGCACCCAGCGGTGGGGTGTAGGAACTTTCGATTGTTTCTGGGCCGACCGGGAGAGTGGGCTCCATCGGATTCGGCGTTCCGCCGGCCCTTGTTGCCGAGGCAGGCCGTTCGTGCAGGGGCCGGTGGATGGCCGTCTTCCAACGGGAAGTTGTCCACCGGATGCGGCTCAGCAGGAGCTTCGCCCTCCCGTTTCGGGCGAGACCACAAAACAGAAGAATCTTCCTACACCCGCTACGGGGCCAGCGGTGCGATTTCCACAGTCTCACTGGAGTTTGCTGGCGAATCTGGCTAGACTTGCCGATTCGACCTTACACGTGTCCCCATTCAGCGTCGCTGCCAGAAGTTAGATTAGACCCATGCCGAATACTGCGAGCGCCAAGAAAGAACAGCGAAAGAGTGCCAAGCGGCGGCTTCTGAACCGCTCCCAGCGGTCCGCGCTGCGGACGGCTGTGAAGAAGGCCCGGACCGCTGCGGAAACCGGCGCGGAGGATGTGGAATCCGCTCTGAAGCTGGCTGCCAAGAAACTCGATCAGGCTGCCGCCAAGAATCTGATTCACAAGAACGCCGCGGCCCGGACGAAGTCGCGGCTCTCGAAGCTGGCCAAGAAGAAGACGGCCGCTGCCGCCGGCAGCTGATCCGGAAAGCCGGTTATTTTCTTTTGAGCCCGGTTGAACTGCGATTTTCTCTCGCAGACCGGGCCCCGGCGGGCGTACAAGAGTGTCTGGGGTGACCGTTCTTTCCCGGGTGGGGTCCCTGACATGCTTTCGACTGCGCGCGTACCAGCTGGAATTCATCGGCGCGACTGGCTGCGGCTGACGGCCGCCGCCGCGGCGGGCGTTTCCTTCAACTCCGCGACCCTGCTCAAGGCGTTTGCCGATCGTGTCGTTGAATCTCCCACGCGGAAGCGGGCCTGCATCCTGTTATGGATGAGCGGCGGGCCCAGCCAGATCGACACCTTCGATCCCAAGCCGGGCCACGAGAATGGCGGGCCGACGAAGGCGATCGACACCTCGGTTCCTGGCATTCAGATCGCCGAGAACCTGCCGAAGCTCGCGCAACTGATGCAGCATGTGGCGGTGGTCCGCTCGATTACGACGAAAGAAGGGGACCATAGCCGGGCGACGCACTTCGTCCGGACCGGCAGTCTGCCGGAGGGGCCGATTCGCTACCCCACGATTGGCTCGCTGTTCAGCAAAGAACTGGGCGACCCTGCGGCCGACCTGCCGAACTTCGTGAGCGTTGCTCCGAACCGTTTTCTCAGTCCGGCCGCGTTCGGTCCGGGCTTTCTCGGGCCGCAGTATGCGCCGTTGTTTGTCGGTGAGAACGGCGCCGGCGGGCCGATGGCCGACGCCGCGAACGCGTTGCGTGTGCGGAACATCGAACTTCCCCGCGGCGTTGAAAAGAGCCGCGGCGATTCACGAATTGACCTGTTGCAGGCGATGGATGAGGGCTTCCTTGGCGAGCGGCCGGGCATCGTGACGGAGAGCCGCCATTCGGCCTATTCCAAGGCCGTGAAGCTGATGAACTCGACCGGGGCGCAGGCCTTCAACCTGGAGGATGAAGACGCCGCCCTGCGCGACGCTTACGGCCGGTCGGCGTTCGGTCAGGGGTGTCTGCTGGCGCGGCGGCTTGTGGAGCGTGGCGTGCCGTTTATTGAGGTGTCGCTCAATAGCGCTGAAGGGGCGGGGGGGATTGGCTGGGATACCCACGCCGATAACTTCAATGCGGTGAAGACTCTGTGCGAGGTGCTCGACCCGGCGTGGAGCACGCTGTTGACCGATCTTGAACAGCGGGGATTGCTGGACACGACGCTTGTGGTGTGGATGGGCGAGTTCGGGCGGACGCCGAAAATCAACGACAACACGGGTCGCGATCATTTTCCGGTGGCGTGGGCGAACGTGCTGTGCGGCGGCGGCATCAGGGGGGGGCAGGTGGTCGGCAAGACGTCCGACGACGCCATGACCGTAGCCGACCGGCCAGTGACGGTGCAGGACATGTTCGCCACGATGGCGATGGCGCTGGGGATCGATCCGGCCACGCAGAACATGTCGAACATCGGCCGGCCGATCCCGATTGCGGAGTCGGGGGCGAAGCCGATTACGGAAGTGCTGGCGTAGGAGGGCTGGCAAAAAGCCCGGCTTCTTCCCGCGATTGCAAAGCGGGTTCCCGAGAGTTGAGCCCGAGCTGTGATCTTGAGAAGCCGGGCTTTCATCGCGATCATCACAACCGGACCGGTTTCTCCAGCCGCCGCACTCCCCCATGTTGACGAACGGCAACAGTGTCGTAGGGTTTTGACGACACGTTGCTTTTCCGCCTCAGGGGCCGTCATGTCCGAGTTGCGCCGTTCGTTCGTTCGCCTGTCGCCCCGGCGTCACGATGCGGGGGCTGCCCTGATGCGGAAGTTCCGCAGCCGCCCGTCAACAGCGGCGAACTCCGCGAAGCTGCAGCTGCGGGTTGTCGATGCGCTGCATGGACTGATGCTGACGATGATCTGCTTCACGGCGGCCATCGTGCTGAACGACGAGGCCGGCCAGCGCTGGCGAGATCTGCTGCAGCCAGCCACTCCAGCCGCCACTTCGCCGCTGGCGAGTCTTCCATTGGCCAGCGCGAGCCGCACCGCTCCTGCGGAGCCGGCGACTGTCGCAGTGCCGGCGCCGTCCGTCCGGCTGACGTTTCTTGAAGAGGAAAGCCCGACGCAGCCGCTGCTGGCGCGTCCGGCGACGCTGTCGACCGAGCTGCGGGTCGCTGACGAGGAGCCGGCGAGTGAGTCTGCGCGATCGTCATCGCAGGCCGCGCGCCCGCCGCTGCGTGCGGCGCTCGACCTGGGCGATCAGGCGCTGCGGACGCTGCGCCGCTAAGAGGGCTTCCCGGTCGTGTGTCGCGTTCAGGCCTGCGAGCGGGTCGCAAGCGACCCGGCTTCATGGGTTCTGGTGCAGCATCGCCCTTGGCTACGCCGCTGCTCGCCGGGCCGCTATCCTGCGGGTTCCAGATGTCCTGAGATTGTTCCGGCGACCCTAGCCTCTGCAGTTCCGTGATCGAAACCCGCCAGTTGACCAAGCGGTATGGCAACCTGATCGCCGCCAAAGAGATCACGCTGAACCTCAAGGAAGGGGATGTCTTCGGATTTATCGGGCCCAACGGGTCTGGCAAAACGACGACCATGCGGATGATCGCCACGCTGCTGCCGCCCGACTATGGCGAGTGCTACGTCAACGGGAAATCGATCTACACGCACCCGGCCGAGATCCGCCGGATGGTGGGCTACATGCCCGACCTGTTCGGCGTGTACGACGACATGACGGTGCTCGAGTATCTCGAGTTCTTCGCCGCGACCTACCGCATCAATGGCCCGGCCCGCCGGAAAGTCTGCGAGGAGAAGCTGGAACTGGTCGACATGGCGTTCAAACGGGATGCGATGGTCAGCCAGTTGTCACGCGGACAGACGCAGCGGATCGGCCTGGCCCGCACGCTGCTGCACGATCCGCAGGTGCTGCTGCTCGATGAGCCGGCCTCTGGTCTCGACCCCCGGGCCCGCATTGAAATCCGCAATCTGCTGCGGCGGCTGGGGGAAATGAAGAAGACGGTGATCGTCTCCAGCCACATCCTGCCCGAGCTGTCGGACGTGTGCACCCGCGTCGGCATGATCGAAAAGGGGATCATGCTGGTGGATGGCGACGTCGCGGAGGTGATGCGGCTGTCGCGGGAATCGCTGTTGGTGTACGTGCAGCTGAAGGACCGCCAGGAAGACGCCGCCCGTCTGCTGGAACAGCATTCCGACGTGGAGAAAGTCTCCATGCACGGCACGCGGATTGACGTGACCCTGAAGAAGGGAGTGGAGGATTACAGCTTCCTGCCGAAGATCCTCGTCGAGACGGGATACGCGCTGCTGGGGTTCCAGGAAGAAGAGATCAACCTGGAGACGGCCTTCATGCGGCTGACGAAGGGGAAGCAGCAGTAGGCCATTCAGAAGCCCGGCTGTTCCCGCTGCAGATGGATCGCGGGCTCCTGAGTTGATCGCCGTGGCACATCAAAAAGCCGGGCTTCCCGCATGCGATTCGATATCCTCACCATCTTCCCGAACCTCTTCGACAGCTATCTCCAGCAGAGCCTGCTGAAGAAGGCGATTGATGCAGGCCTCGTCGAGATCCAGACCTGGAACTTCCGCGACTGGGCCCCCGGCAAGCACAGTTCTGTCGATGAGCCCCCTTACGGCGGCGGGCCGGGCATGCTGATCCGCTGTGAGCCGGTGTTCGATTGCGTCGAGCATGTGCAGGCGCAGGGGCCGGCGCCGGGCCGGCTCATCGCGCTGACTCCCGCGGGCCGGCGACTGGACCAGCCGCTGGTGGAGGAACTGTCGCGCGAACCACGGCTGCTTCTGTTGTGCGGCCGGTATGAGGGGTTCGACCACCGCATTATGGAAGGGCTCAAGCCGCTGGAGGTTTCCGTCGGCGATTTCATCTGCAACGGCGGCGAAGTGCCGGCCATGCTGATCATCGACAGCGTGATCCGCCTGCTTCCCGGCGTGCTGGGGGACGAGACGAGCGCGAAGTACGACTCGTTTTCATCGGCCCAGCTGCTGGAGTATCCGCAGTACACCCGTCCCCGCGAGTACCGCGGCATGACGGTGCCGGATGTGCTGTTGAGCGGGAATCACCAGTTGATCGCGAAGTGGCGCGCGGAACAGAGCCTGCTGCGGACGCGGGAACGCCGGGCGGATCTGATTGAGTAACGGATCAACATCGTTCGCGAGCGAGGCAGCAGCCGTCACACGAAAGCTTCACTTCCTTACCTACTGTTCAAAAAAGGATTGAACAGAAGGAAACAAAGGCAAGGAAGAAGTACCGGGGCCGCCCTTGTCTGGTGAGCATCGCGGAAGATGATCTGATCCGTTACATCCGTGTGATCCGTGGTTGCTTCTGTTCGATGCGGGTCGGGTCTGGCCTCATTTCGCCGACGGCGTGATGTTGCGGTAGAGCTTGATGTTCTTTGTTGAGCGTCCGCCGCCGATGATCTCGGGGAGGCCATCGCCATCAAGATCGCCGACGGCGATGTCTTCGGCCGCCATGCCGCCGTCGTCGATCACGTGCTGCTTCCATTCCGTTCCGTCGCCCTTCACGTTTTCGAACAGGAGGAGGCCGGGGCCCTTGACGTCGCCCGGGCCGGGTTCGCGGAAGCCGGCGACGACATCGTCGTCGCCATCGCCATCGAAATCGGCGGCCCAGATGGCGTGGCCCTGTTTGAGGGTGTCTGTCAGGACGACGCGTTTCGCAGTCGTAGCTCCCGGTGTCGAAGGTTGTGGCAGATAAACGACGGCCTGATTCCCGTGCATCGGTTCGATGGTCGCGAGAAACTGCTGGCCATCCTTGAGTCGCCCCGGTTTGATTTCGCCGGCACCCGTCTGTTCGGGCTTTGAGCCGCTGGCGCCGTCCGAGAGCCTCACTGCGGGGTCACTGTTCGCGCCCGGCCGATGGTAGAAGACCCCTTCCTGACTGGCGGTCAACGTTCCGGTCAGGCTTCCCTGCGCAATGTGCCAGTGGTTGTGCATCCGGTTCATCGAGCCGTTCAGCACGGTGCGCGGCCAGGGATCGGTTTTGGGGTTCTGCGGGATGGTGAAGGCCGTCAGCTCGACGCCTTCCCGGCCGCCGGTGGCGTTGAGGGGGGAGACAGTCAGTTGCGGCGTGCCGGTTCCGAGGACGTCGCCGAAGCGCATGCGGTGGGTCCACGGGATGGCTGCGATGGGATGGACGGACCACTTCTCATCGACCGATGCTCCGCGCGAGAGCCACTGGATGGTGCCGAGGTGTTTGCCGTTGAGCCAGCCGGCTCCGAGGGCGAAGTCGATCTGGCCGTCGCCATCGATGTCGTGCGGGGCGATGCAGACGTTGTCGAGTTCCGTCTGGTCTTCGATGATGACGTGGCGTTTCCAGTCGGGATTGCGGTACCAGAGGACCTGGTTTTCGGTGACGGCGACGATGTCGGTCTTCGAGTCGCCGTCGACATCGGCCAGCGTCACCGCATAGACGGCGACGCGGCAGGCGTTGTCTTCGATGACGACTTCTTCAAACTTTGGCGGGGCGGCCAGCGCGGTCGACGCAGTGGCGGCGGCGGAGACGACGGAGCAGACAGCAGCCAGACGGAGCAGCATGGCGGTTCCCCTGTTCGGACGAGCGCAATCGGATTCGCGGTCGTCAGTTTAGTGGAAACCGGAGCGGCCGGTGCATGTCGACCAAGGCTCTATGGCGCGTGTCATCCAATTATTGCGGCAGGACACGCGACGGTTCGCAAGCGAACCGGCTCAATAGGCCCAGGGCGCGATGCACTTCGGTGACGTTTGCTCTAATTCGTGAGGGCGTCGGCGACGTCGGTGCGGTAGGCGGTGAGGGCCGGCAGGAAGCCGACGAGGGTGGCCATGGTGACCATGGCCGGCACGATGACGAACTCTTTCCAGTCGAAGAACGCGGGATTGATGACCAGTCCGCTGCGGGCCGCCACGATGGGGGCGCCGAGAACGACCAGTCCGTGCCCGAGCAGGATGCCGAGCAGTCCGCCGCCGACGCAGAGGACCAGCGATTCGACGAGGACGATGGAGAACACTGTCTGCCGCCGGGCACCGAGCGCCCGCATGATGCCGATTTCGCGACGGCGGTCGGCCATCGAGTTGTAAATGCTGACGAAGATGCCGATGCCGGAGACGACAATGATGAGCCCGGTCAGCACGAGGACCGCGAGGCGGACGTTGTCGAGGAGGCGGTCCATGAGTTCGCGCATCACCATGACGGGATTCGCCGCATCCGCGCGATAGCCCTTCTTGAGCCACGACTGCAGGCTCATGGCGTTGGCGCCGCGGGCGGGGAGGTCGTCGCCCCCTTTGCAGATGATGACGATCGAGGTGATCTGGCGCTGGACATCGGGGACGACGCCGCCGGGGTGATAGTGCACGCCGCGTTCGCGGGCCGCCGCTTCGGCGGCGATTTCCTTCGCGTATTTCTGTTCGAGGAACGAAATGTCTTCGCCGAAGAAGGCCGATTCGGACTGGATCGCTTCGACCAGCGGTTTTTCGTGTCCGCCGAGCGAGAGGAACCCTTCGAGGTTCACAAACACGCTGCGGTCGTTGGGGGTGTTGGTGCGGTCGAGCACGCCGGTGATTGTGAACCGCTCGTCGTGAACGTGGTCGTCCTGGCCGCCGTGGATCATCCGGAACTCGTCGCCGACCTTCCAGTTGTTTTTCACCGCGACATCGCTGCCGATCATCGCTTCCCAGGCCCCTTCCATGATGCGGCCGCCGGCCATCACGCGGAACCGTTTGCCATCGCCGCCGTAGGGGGTGGTGAGGTATTCGGTGGTGGTGCCGACGATCGGGAATTGGCCGACTTCGGTCTGGTCGCCGAGGGCGATGGGGATGGCCTTTTCGACCTCGGGCCGCTGCTGCAGTTCCTGATAGAACCGCCAGGGGAGGTTTTCGATGGGGCGGTCGATGCGGTAGATGGTGCTGAGAATCAACTGGAAGCGGCTGCCGCGCGGGCCGACGACGAGGTCGTAGCCGGTGCCGGTCTGGTTGAACATCTGTTCGATGACGCCGTTGACGATCAGCACGGCGATCATCAGGGCGACGCCGAGGGCGACGCTGAGGGCCGTGAGCGAGCTCGACAGCGCCCGCTGCTTGAGACTCTTGAGTGCGATGGCGAACAGGTTCATGACTGGTCTCCCGGCTTGTTGAAGTCGGCCAGACGCTCCACGCGCGGGAACTGGGCGGCGGCCTCGGGCGAATGGGTGACCAGCAGCAGCGACACTTTCAGTTCTTCGCACCCCTTGCGGAGCAGCGACAGGACCTTGTCCTGGTTGGCGGTGTCGACGTTGGCGGTGGGTTCGTCCGCCAGCATCAGCCGCGGCTTGTTCCCCAGGGCCCGGGCGACGGCGACCCGCTGTTGCTCGCCGACCGACATCTGCGGCGGCCGGTGATTCATGCGGTGCGACAACCCCACCTGTTCCAGCAGCGCCTTCGCGAAGGCGCGGTCGGCCTTGCCCGAGAAACTCATCCCCAGCAGCACATTCTCGAGCGCCGTGAAGGCGGGGAGGAGGTTGAATGTCTGGAAGACGATGCCGATGCGTTCGGCCCGGAACCGATCGCGGGCCGGCTCCGAGAGGCGGCTGATCTCGGTGCCATCGACGACCACCGAGCCGGAATCGGCCGCGGTGATGCCGGAGATGACGTTGAGCAGGGTGGTCTTGCCGCCGCCGCTTTGTCCGACGAGGGCGACCTGCTCGGCCTGCGCGAGCTGGAAGTGATCGATGTTCAGAACCGGCAACGTGCCGCCGCCGGGTTCGCGGTAGCTTTTGCGGACGTTGGTGAGTTTGAGGGACATGCTGTGGGTACTGCAGGACGACGGCAGGGCCGTCGGCTGGGGTGGCGTGCGGTGGGGATCTTATTTCCAGCCGAAGGGTTGGCTGGTGAGGACTTCGTAGGCTTCGATGTATTTGGAGCGGGTCCGGGTGACGACGTCTTCGGGGAGTTCGGGGGGCGGGCTGTTTTTGTCCCAGGGCTGGGTTTCGAGCCAGTCGCGGACGAACTGTTTGTCGTACGACGCCTGGGCGCGACCGGGTTCATACGTTTCCCGGGGCCAGAATCGTGAACTGTCGGGGGTCAAAACCTCATCAATGAGGATCAGATCACCGTCGATGCGTCCGAACTCGAACTTGGTGTCGGCGATGATGATGCCTTTCTCCAGAGCGTAGGCGGCGCCCTGAGAGTAGAGGTCCAGGCTCATGTCGCGCAGCCGGGTGGCGACATCGTGTCCGACGATGTTGCAGGTGGTTTCAAACGAGACGTTCTCATCGTGGCCGGTCTCGGCCTTGATGGCGGGGGTGAAGATCGGTTCGGGGAGGCGGTCGCTTTCGCGGAGCCCCGGAGGAAGTTTGACGCCGCAGACGGATCGGTTCTGCTGATACTCCTTCCAGCCGGAACCGGAGAGGTAGCCGCGGACGACGCATTCGATGGGCGCGACCTGGGTTTTGCGGACGACCATGCTGCGGCCGGCCAGGGCGTCGCGGTCGACCCCAGCCGGGAGCGGAACTTCGCTGAGGTCGGTGCTGATGAGGTGATGCCGGATTTTCAGCCGTCCAAACCAGAACTGACTGATCTGGGTCAGGACGCGGCCTTTGTCGGGGATTCCGGTGGGGAGGACCCAGTCGAACGCGCTGATGCGATCGGTGGCGATCAGCAGCAGGTATTCGCCGAAGTCGTAGACATCCCGCACCTTACCGCGGCGGACAGGTCGGCCGGGGATGTCGGTGCGCAGCAGTGGGGGCATGGGAGTGTTCAGGAACGCAGGGGCGGGTCTGCGGAGTATGTCGAACCGCGGCCTGCGACGAAACTCTCCCGGCGACTTGCAACTGCAATTTTATTGCAAAGTGTTGCCGAAACGCCTCGTGTTGCCGAAACGCCACGGCGGCCGGGCCGCGGGCCGGCCGTGCGACACATTCCGCAAACACTGTGTTCATCAAGGATTCAGGCGATTGAACACGCGTTCTGTTTCGACTCGTGAACATGGGCACGGGCTTTGAACTCTGGGGTTTCCGTTCCGTGATCTCCGCAGACATCAAGTTCCCCGATGTCGCCACGCGGTTTCTCCGTCAACGTTCACGCCCCCCGAGAATCGTCCATGACCCCCCCCATGGTGCTCCTGGCCACCGCCGACTCCGATTTCGCCGTTCAGTTGCAGGCGGAACTTGGAGACGGCTGTGAAACGATCATCGTTCATGACACCGGCCGGGTGATGGCGCTGATGGCCGAGAAGAAAGCGGCGGCGCTCGTGCTCGATGTTCGCCAGGCGCTGAACGGGGGCCACGCCGACGACCGCCTGCTGGAAGAACTTGGCAGGCTGACGGCGCCGGGCGAAGTGATTCTGCTGGCGGACCTGTTCTGCCCGGAAGTTCTGGAACGCCGTGCCGCCACGAGCGGCATGCCGCTTGTCCGGACAGGGCCGAACGCCACGGCGGCCGCGGCGGGCTACGTTCGCGTCATGCTCCCGAAACCGGAACCGGCCCCGGTGGCGCCGACCAACGGCATTGCCGCCGGCTTTGAAACCAGTTCGCCGCACGTGCGCCGGATGCTGGACGATCTGTCGATTGCGGCCGCCCACGACGTGACGATTCTGCTGATTGGAGAAACCGGCGCCGGCAAGACCTATCTCTCCAGCCTGATTCACGAAACGTCGCCGCGTCGCAACGAGCCGTTTCTGCATGTCGCCTGCGGAGCACTTCCGCGCGAATTGCTGGAGAGCGAACTGTTCGGCCACGTCAAAGGGGCGTTCACCAGCGCCCATGCGGACAAGGATGGAAAATTCCTCGCTGCGGGACGCGGGACGGTGCTGCTGGACGAAATCGACGTTCTCGGTCCGGATCAGCAGGTCAAGCTGCTGCGCGTGATCGAGACCGGTGAGTTCGAGCCGGTGGGATCGAACCGGACTTACAGATCGCAGGCCCGGCTCGTCGTCGCCAGCAACCTCGACCTGCAGCCGCTGGTTGAGCAGGGACGGTTCCGGCCCGACCTGTATTACCGTCTCAACATGCTGAAGTTCGATCTGCCCCCGCTGCGGAAGCGGAAGGTCGACGTGATTCCGCTCGCCCGGAAGTTCATTGCCCGTTTTCAGCAGAAGCACGGGGTTGTGATCCGGCATGTCGACGAAGCGATGCTGGACGCCCTCGTGGACTACCCCTGGCCCGGCAATGTTCGCGAACTCGAGCACGTCATCCAGCGAGCGGTGATTTACTGCCGGGAAGGGGTGCTGACGTCCGAGCACCTGCCGCCGCATATTCTCGCGGGGCAGATCGGCCCGGGGAACGATCCTTCGGTGCAGCTGGGAAGCCGCGGCGTCGGGCGAGAGCCATCCCTGGGGCGGCAGGTGGCGGTGACGGAGCGCGACATCATTGAGCAGACGCTGTTCAAGAACAACAACAGCCGCACCGTCACTGCCCGGGAACTCGGGATCAGCCGGGTGACGCTCTACAACAAGATGAAGAAGTACAACATGATGCAGTGAGCGGGCGTCGGCCAGAGCCTTCCGGACGCGGGGCGAAGCAGCGAGGATTCGCCCGGGCGGATTTCGAGGCGGCCGATTCCGAAAGTTTATTCGGGCAACACGCGTGACGGGGTGGAAATCGGCAGGTTGCGGCGGGAAGATGGATTGTTCCGGTTGACCTGACAGGCTTCCGCTCGATCGACCGGAAACTCATTGACGCCGCTTGTCTGCGGCTTTCAAGATGCACCGCATGCTGACTGCAGCTTCCACTCCCGCAACGCGCGTGTCCATGACGCCGCTTCAATTCACGCCCCACCTCCGCGCGCAGGTGTGGGGTGGCCGGCGGCTGGAGACGATTGTCGGCAAATCGTTGCCGACGGCTGGAAACTACGGCGAATCGTGGGAGCTGAGCACTCAGCAACTGCATGTGAGCCGGGCGGAAACGGGCGTGTTCGCCGGGCGGTCGCTGTCCGACATCTGGAACGACTACTCCGAAATCTGGCAGCCCGTCGGACAGCGCGACGATGGCGCCTTCCCGCTGCTGGTGAAATGGCTCGACTGCGACGCCATGCTCTCGGTGCAGGTGCATCCTGGCGACGAGTGTGCGCGGCGACTGTTGAATGAGGCCTCCGGAAAAACGGAAGCCTGGGTGGTCGTTCATGCCGAACCGACGGCACGCATTTACGCCGGCCTGAAGCCCGGCGTTGACCGCGCTGAACTGGAACGCCGCTCGGCCGATGGCACCGTCGCCGAGTGCCTGCATTCCTTCACGCCGGTGCGCGGCGATGTCGTCCATATTCCGGCCGGAACCGTGCACGCCTCGGGCGGCGGCATTGTGATGGCCGAGGTCCAGCAGACCAGCGACGCGACGTTCCGGCTGTTCGACTGGAATCGGCCGGGCGCTGACGGAAAACTGCGGGAGCTGCACCTCGCCCAGGCGTTTGAGTGCATCGACTACAACCGCGGCCCGGTCAATCCGGTGACGCGCATCGATCTGGACGGTCCGTGTGAATCGGCCGTCGCCGCCGTGCATGCCTGCCCTTACTTCCGGTTTGAGTCGCTGACGGTCGGCCGCGAGTGGATTCACCTGCCGGGGGATGAGATGACCATCGTGATGTGCCTGGCCGGTTCGCTGACGGTCGGCGAAGGGGACGGTGCGATCACCCTTGAGACGGGCGCGACCTGCCTGCTGCCGCCCCACGCGGCGGGGTGGGCGGCCTCAACGGAGAATCCGGACGGTGGCCGGGCCCTGATTGTGCGGGCGGGACGGGGCTGAGGATTCGCGTCTTCTTGACGCGGGCGAACGGGTTCGGTGCGCGAACCGGGCTGGCGAGAGTAGGTCGCAAGCGACCCGGCTCAATTCACGTCATTTCGCGATCCACTTCGGTGACGCAGGTTCTATGGCGCGTGTCATCCATGTGTAGCGTCAGAACACGCGACGGTTCGCAAGCGAACCGGCTAAATGGGCCCTGCTCGCGATCCGCTTCGGTGACGCAGGTTCTAGGCGATGAGGTCCTGGATGACCTTGCACGGCTCGACGCCCGTGAGCTTCTGGTCGAGACCCTGGTGCTTGTAGGTGAACCGCTCGTGGTCAAAGCCGAGCAGGTGCAGCACCGTGGCGTGGAAATCGTGAATGTGGACCGGATCCTTCACGATGTTGTAGGAGAAGTCGTCCGTCTCGCCGTAGATCTTGCCGGCGTTGGTTCCTCCGCCCGCCATCCACATTGTGAAGCAGCGGGGATGGTGGTCGCGACCGTAGTTCTCTTTGGAGAGCCCGCCCTGCGAGTAGATGGTCCGGCCGAATTCACCGCCCCAGATAATGAGGGTGTCGTCGAACAGTCCGCGCTGTTTGAGGTCCTGAATGAGGGCCCAGCAGGGCTGATCGACATCGCGGCACTGGTCGGGGAGCCGCCCGGACACATTCGCGTGCGTGTCCCAGTTGTTGTGATAGACCTGAATGAAGCGCACCCCGCGTTCGACCATTCGCCGGGCGAGCAGCATCGTCTGCGCGAAGGTGCCGGGCTTGCGGGCCTCGTCGCCATACAGCTGGTAGGTCGATTCGGGCTCAGCGTTGAAGTCCGTCAGTTCCGGCACGCTGCTCTGCATGCGGAACGCCAGTTCGAACTGGTCGATCCGGGTTTGCGTTTCCGGGTCGCCCAGCCGGGAGTAGGTCATTTCATTCAGCGACCTCAGGCCGTCGAGCGTTGCGCGGCGCACGTCGGAATCGACCCCGGGGGGATTGTTGATGAACAGAATCGGATCGCCGCCTGATCGGAACGAGACGCCGGAATGTTTTCCCGGCAGGTAGCCCGACTGCCACAGCCGGGCGGAAATGGCCTGGACCTGCTCGGTGTTGGTTGGTCGGGCGACGAGCACGACAAAGGTCGGCAGGTTCTCGTTCATCGAGCCCAGACCATACGATGCCCATGCCCCGAGGCACGGACGACCGGTGATCTGGTTGCCGGTCTGCATGTTGGTGATGGCCGGTTCGTGGTTGATGGCCTCGGTGTGCATCGAGCGGATGAACACCATGTCGTCCACCATTTTCGACGTATACGGCAGGAGTTCGCTGACCCACATGCCGTTTTCGCCATGCTGGGCGAACTTGAATTTTGACGGCGCGATGGGGAACCGTTTCTGGCCGGACGTCATCGTCGTCAGCCGCTGTCCCATGCGGATGGAATCGGGCAGGTCCTTGTCGTACCAGTCCTGCATGACGGGCTTGTAGTCATACAGGTCGAGCTGCGACGGCCCCCCGACCATGTGCAGATAGATGACATGCTTCGCCCGCGGCGCGAAATGCGGCGAGAACGGGCCATCTTCGCCGCCTGAGAACAGGTTGGGGGCGGCGCCGGGCTTTGCTCCCAGGGCGTTCTTTCCCAGCAGCGAACTGAGCGCCGCGAACCCCAGTGCGTTCTTTCCCTGGGTCAGGAAGTAACGTCGGCTCTGCTGGTGAAGAAGATTGGCGAACGGCGACACAGCAGTCTCCAGGAAGGTGGGCCGGGTGGACCTGGAAGGCGGGACAGTGCCTTCCACTTTACGCTCGCCGCGGGCCGCTGACCATTCCACATCGGCTCAGATCGGTCGTCGCAGGTGCTGCACCCAGGCGGGGGGGACATTGATGAACACCCAGTCCCGCCGGATGCGCTGCTGCTGAAACCGCGACTGCATGATCTGTTCGATCGCCGACAGCCGCTCTTTCTCGGCCCCGCGCGTCACCGACACCCGGATCGGCCGGATGAACATGTACTCAAACAGCGAGAAGACGCCGCCCGGCTTCAAGAGGCTCAGGCAGCGATCCACAAGACTTTCCACGAGTTCGGCTGGAAAATTGTTGAACGGCAGGCCCGAAATAATCACATCGTATTCGCCGTCGGCCGCAAACTCCTGAAGCGGACAGACGTGGACCTGCGACACCGCCGCCGCCCGCTGATACAGCGGGTCGGTCTCGAAGCGGTTCTTCAGCAGGGAGGCAAAATCGTTGTTGATTTCCACGAGGTCGAAGCGGTCGTCTGGCCGGACTTCCCGGACGATGTGTCCCGTCACCGCGCCGGTGCCTGGCCCCACTTCCAGAATGCGCCGCGGGCCGGAACAGGCGGCGAGCGGGCGCGTCATCGCCCGGGCCAGAAACCGGCTGCTGGGCAGCACGGCTCCTGTCGTCTCGAATCGCTCTCGGAACTGGCGAAAAAACAGGAGCTGGTCGCGAAGCGATGGCATGCAGGAGAGACGACTTGACGGGACGGTGTTAATGCGGGTCGGTGTCGTTATGGGTCGGCGCTGAGGGAATTGGCCTGGGCGACGATGTCGAGGCCGACGAGTCGGGACCAGTCGCCGATCAGCTCGCTCCACCATGGGCCCGGCTGGCCGTTCGCGACGGGCCGGCCATTCAGGCGCGTCACCGGCGCCGCGCAGATTGACGTGCTGGAGAGCACGATTTCGTCCGCCCGGGCCAGGTCGTTCGGAGTGAGGTTGCGGCGTTCGACGCGTTGCTGACGGGCTCGACAGAGGTCCATCACCACCTGCTGGCTGACGCCGGCGAGCGTCGTCGACTCGGAGGGGGTGACCAGCTGCTCGCCGAACCGGGCGAAGATGTTGCCGCGGGCCGTCTCCGTCACCCATCCATCCAGATCAAGCAGCAGGGCTTCCGCTGCGGGATCGGTCCGGTGGACTTCATGGTCGGCCAGATGCCAGTGCAGCCGGCTGCGATACTTGATTTGCGGATCGATGATCGACGCCGGGATGTGCCGCACGGAGGGGATTGCCAATGCAACGCCGTTGCGGTACTGCCGGGCGGCCGAGCGAAATTCGAGCGGGCGCACCGTGATGCAGACTGTGGGACGCCCCGGGTGGACGGCCAGACCTCCCGAGTGCAGCTGACTTTCACCAGCCGTGACGAACAGGTTGATGACGAAATCGGCCGGGCCGGATGTCTGCCGCGAGTGAAATCGCGTCAACTCGACCACGAGATGCCGCAGCTGGTCGGTCGATTCCCGGGGCTGCAGATCGATGGCGCGAAGCGAATCCTGCAGCCGGGCCAGATGGTCGTCGAGTCGGAACGGCTGGTGGGAAAACGTCCGGAGCGTTTCGGTGACGGTGACCGCCTGGACGATGCCCAGATCCCACACCGGCAGCCGCGCGTCGCGCACGGACATGAACTCGCCATTGAGATAGGCGAGCGGCGCCGGCAGTGGTGAAGCGGCGGGTTCCATCAGGGGCGCAGCTGGGCCAATGATCAGAAACTGGGCCGCGCATCGTGACGGTTCGGAGTGCGTTTGAGAATCGAGCGTCGTTTCTGACTGGCATGCCGCGACTCCGGGGACGCGCCGGGCAACAGGGGGCTCGCTGCGGAATGTGGCCCGGCAGCGTGGCCGGTCGAAACAGACCGCCCCTCTCTGCGGCCGCCGCTTACTTTCGGACCAGAATCACCTGTCCCTGCGGCCAGTTGCTGTTGATCGGTCCTTCGAGCGAGAGCCGGTTGGGCTCGCTGCGGGCGATCTTCCATTTCAGCCGCCAGCTCAGCCCGGGGTCGGCGACCTCCTCAAGTTCCGGAAGCTTCCGCGAGATCAGAGTGATTTCAAGAATATCGCCGTGCGTCTTCCAGACCGCGCCGAAGGGGCTGTTCTGAAACTCCGCGATCTCTGCACTCCCGTTGCGGTGGAGTTCCAGGCTCCCCGCCCTGGGAAAGCTCGACGACTCGACGACGCGCCAATGTCCGACAAAACACTGGTTCGGCGTGGCGACGAACAAGGCACTCAGGGCGACGCCAGCGGTCACCGCCAGCACTACTCCGAGTCCGATGATGCGAGGAAATGGGAGAAGGTGGCGAACGGACATGAAACCGGGCCGGCCGATGGACATGCGATCCGCTGGCCGTGAAGAGCGACTGCTGAGGGGACTCTGACTGTCCAAGTAACACTGAAGTGCCTCGGCCGGACCGGGGATTTCCTGCGGAATTCTTCACAATCCACAACTGTGGAATGCCGCACCACCGACGCCCGCCAGGTGGCCCTCGCTCATAATCCGGTGTGCATATGCCACATGGCGAATGTGTGGTTCGCACAATTGGGTCAGGGGCAGAGCGCGGCCGCGCTTTCGACGGCGGCGCCCTTCTGATCGGCGTTCTGGACCCTGGTCTGTTTTTCGAACGGCCCTGTTTTTGACCTGGCCTGTTTCTGGAGCCAAGCCTGCTGGCCCGCATGAAAGACACGCCGGCCCTGATGAAGAGTGGTCCCGGTCCGATTTGAACGGACGGCCTTCTGTGTGTAAGACAGACGCTCTAACCAGCTGAGCTACGGGACCTTTTTTTCCACGGCCATTCTGACGCGGGAGGGCGGATGGCGTCAAATCGCTTCTGTGGGCGTCTGTGGATGCGGCATTGATGGCGAGCGTTTTCCGCGCGAGACGGTGATGTCTCAAACGCCGAAGCCGGCGGGATTGAGCGATCGCAGGCTGCGCTGGTGGCTGCGGGCGGTCAGGATGGTCGGGCCGCGGCCGGGGCTGGTATCACACGCTTTCGGCCCGACGATTTTCGAGGAGTGTTGCACTGATGTCCCGTTGCATTGGCCTGGACCTGGGGTCTTCCTCCATCAAGGCGGCGGTGCTGAATCTGGAGAGCGGTCAGGTCGAGCAGCTGGCGTCCGAGCCGTTTCCGGCTCCGTCGGCGCCGCATTCGGGGTGGTTTGAGATCGATGTCGCGGATGTCGTGAGTCGCGTGCGGCGAATCGTGTCGACGCTGGTGCGGCAGTCGCCGGGTTGCGATCGGCTGTTCACCTGCGGGCAGATGGGGGGCGTGGCCCTGGTGGACAATCGCGGCCGGCCGCACTCGCCGTATTATTCGTGGCGCGATCAGCGGTCGCTGGCGCCGCATCCGGAGGGGGGGACTTACTTCGACATGATCCGCAGGCGGCTCGCCGATCGCGATTACGACGCGATCGGTCGGGAGCTGCGGGTCGGGTCGACCGCCACGCTGCTGGCGTGGCTGGCGGAGACGGGGGCGCGTCCGGCGTCGGGGCTGTACCCGGTGACGCTGGTCGATGCGGTGCTGGCGAACCTGTGCGAGTCGCCGCCGGCGACGGAGGCGACCCAGGCGCTGGGGCTGCTCGATCTGCATTCGCGCGGCTGGCATGGGGCGGTGTTCGAAGCGGCCGGGGCGTCGCACCTGTCGCGTCCGCGGCTGGCGAGCGTGGCGGAGACGGTTGGCGTGTGGCGTGCGGACGGGGTGGAGCTGCGGTGTCATCCCGGCGTGGGCGACCAGCAGGCGGCGATGGCGGGAGTGGGGGTCGGGGACGAGGAACTGTCTGTCAATTGCTCGACTGGATCGCAGGTCAGCCGCATCGCGATGGCGATTGTTCCAGGGGACTACCAGATTCGGCCCTACTTTGAAGGGCGGGTGATCAACACGCTGGCGCATCTGCCGGCGGGGCGTTCACTGAATGTGCTGGTCGATCTGCTGACGGAACTGGCGCGGGCGGAGGGGGTTTCGCTTGAGCGGGTGTGGGAGACGATTGCGCGCGAATCGGCCGTGCCGCCGGCGGAGGAACTGGAGGTGGACCTGGCGTTTTTCGCGGGTCCGATGGGGGATCATGGCCACATTGGGAACATCACGACGGAGAATCTCACCGTCGGAGCGTTGTTCCGGGGGGCCTTCCGGAACATGGCTGAGAACTACCGGCGGTGTGCCGATCGCGTGAGTGCCGGGCGGCCGTGGGAGCGGGCGGTGTTGAGCGGCGGCCTGACGAACAAGCTGGGGGTGCTGCGGGAGCTGATTGCGCGTCGACTGGGGACTCCGATTCGCGAGAGCGAGGAGACGGAGGAGACGTTGATGGGGCTGCTGAAGCTGGCGGTTGGTGCAGGCAGGGCCTGACGGCTCCGCGTGTCCCCGCGCAGGCCGGTGGATGCTGCGAGACGAACGCAGCCTGAGCGCCGGATGCGGTTCGGCAGAGCTTTGTCCTCCCGGAGCAGCGGCCGGATGGATTTCCCCGACTCGCGAGTCGCTGGCTCGCGCATGAAGATCGTTCCAGCGGAGAATCTGAAATCGTCGTAAGTACAATCGAGCCCTGACGAATTGATGCAGGTTGACACTGTTTTCATCCGGCTTTAGCATCGTCGACGAAGGTTTTCGCCGCTCAACTTTCCTCTATTTGCAGCTTCCAGGTGACGTTTTCTTTCAGCCTGCGCGCTGGCGTTCGCCGTTTCGGCATGCACCGAACGCCAAGTGAGCAGGTTGAGAGTTTGCTGGCGTTGAGTTGGTCGCAGAGTTTTCCTGCGACCGTTCTTATCGAGTCTTCCTCCCATGACTGAGGACTGCAATGCGCTTGTCACTGTTGAGAGCCGCCTCCGGGCGGCGAAGAAACGCGTTTACACTGATTGAACTGCTGGTGGTGATTGCGATCATCGCCATCCTGATCGCCTTGCTGCTGCCGGCCGTGCAGCAGGCGCGTGAAGCGGCGCGTCGAAGCGCCTGCCAGAACAATCTGAAGCAGCTTGGGCTGGCAATGCACAACTACCACGACGTGTATAACGGCTTCGCGCCGGGTTACGTCAGTGACTGGGCGACGTCTGGCGGGTATGTGGCCCCGAATTTCAACGCCTGGGCGTGGGGCGCCTCGATTCTGCCCCAGCTGGAGCAAGGTCCGCTTTACAATCAGCTTGAGGTCGGCATTGTCCGGATCAATGACGCTGTGGAACCCTCGCATCCGAGGCAGAAAACCAGGGAATTCGCCACTCCCGTCTCCGTGTTCCTCTGCCCTTCCGATGACGGCCCGGCTGTCCCCGCCGCCGGAACCGCTCAGCCCCTGCGCCGGCCATCCGACTCGGGATGGGTAGCGACAGCAAAATCCAATTACATCGGCGTGAACACTACCCGCCGCTGGCACATCGGTGGCCGAATGACCGGCCCCGACTCAAACACCACCAACCAGTGGGGCGCCGGCCCCGGGCCGAACCACAGCCCCAACGGAATCTTCTTCCGTGATCGGGCCGTCAAGATTGGCGACATTACCGACGGCAGCAGCAATACGCTGATGATCGGCGAGCGGCGCTTCTCGTTCAACAATCCGGCCACGAACCTGGCCGTCGTCTGCCGGGCCGGCATCTGGGTCGGTCAGGAAATGGAGAACGAGCAGCTCACGCTGCATCGGTCGCTGGGGACCCTCGCCGTCGCGGTCAACTCGACGGACCAGACGACCTGCATCCGCGGGTTCGCCAGCCCGCATGTGGGTGGTCTGTACTTCCTGTTCGCGGACGGCGGTGTTCGGTTTATCAGCCAGAACATCGATCACAGAATTCCGGACTACACTGTTCAGCCGCCCGACCCGGTCGACAGTACCCTGGAGCGCCTCGGCTCGCGGAACGACGGTCAGCCCGTCGGCGAGTTCTAGTCATCCGGTCACCGATTTAGAGCGTTGGTGGGTGGTCATGTCGAGACGTGGCCAGCCACCGATTACTTTTTCGCGTGCTTTCAATTCCTCACCCCTCTCAGCGGGTTTCTGAAATGCAACGTTGCGCTGCACTGCTCTGTTCACTGATGGCAGTGACTGCCATGGGATGCTTCGGCGGCTCGACCGATCCCGACACCGGGAAGGTCACCGGGAAAGTCACTGTCGACGGCAAGCCGGGCACGAATCTCCAAGTGATTTTCAATCCCACCAAGGGAGGCCGGACTTCATCCGGTACGACCAATGAAAACGGCGAGTACACGCTCGTTTACTCTCCCGAGACGCTCGGCGCCCTGATCGGCGAACACCGCGTGACCGTTTCCGGCGCCGAACCGCCAATCGACGCCCCCAGCGATCGGAAGCGTTTGGAGAGCACCGGCTTCCCGAAGAAGTATGCGGAGACTCCCAAGACGGTTGAAGTGAAGGCCGGAAGCAACACGATCGACCTCACCTATCCGTGAGGTCGGGAGTTGCCGCCGTGCTGATTTGATGACGCACGAGCAGAGGGACGAATGATCCCTCTGCTCGTTTTCATTTTTGCGTCGCGAAACCCTATGCGTCGTGCGAATGCTGTGGCGTGCCTTGCGTGGAAGTCGTGGAAAGGGAATGTCGGCAGGCTTTGGGACAGCCGGGTGCGGAGCAAATTGACATTGTCGTGACGCGCGCTCAGAGTGCCGGGGATCGTCTGTCCGCGCGTCCGGGGTGTTGTCGTCCCAGGCGAATGGCCGGGTACTGCAACTTCCTGATCCCATGAAGATCGAACGAATCGAGACGCTGGTTTGCCACGCGCGGATGCGGAACTGGATTTTCGTCAAGGTGGTGACGGACCAGCCGGGGCTGTTCGGGTGGGGAGAAGCGACGCTCGAGTGGCATACGCGGGGGGTTGTCGGCACGATTGAGGATCTGGCCGAGCTGCTGATCGGCGAAGACCCGCGGCGGATTGAGCACCTGTGGCAGACGATGTGGCGGCAGCATTTCTGGCATGGGCAGGGAATCACGCGGTCGACGGCGATTGCGGGGATCGACATCGCCCTGTGGGACATCGCGGGGAAAATCGCCGGGATGCCGTGTCACCAGCTGTGGGGCGGCCGGGTGCGGGAGCAGATCCGTCTGTATTGCCACCTGGGGGGCGGTGAGATGGAGTCGTTTTACGACACCCCGGTCGAGAACGCGCAGCGGTTTGCCGACCTGGCGCGGCAGGCGGTCGCGGATGGGTTCTCGGCGATGAAGACGATGGCCGTGCCGCCGACGGCGCCGATTGAAGGTTTGCGGCCTGTGAAGGCGGCGGAGGCGTGCGTGGCGGCGATGCGGGACGCTGTGGGGGACGGAGTGGACCTGATGGTCGACTGCCATGCCCGTCCTTCGCCGGCGATGGGGCTGAAGTTTGCCGAGGCGCTCGATCCGTACGGTCTTTATTTTCTGGAAGAGCCCTGCTGGCCGGAGAACCTGGATGGGCTGGCGCTGATCAATTCGCGGGTGACGACGCCGATTGCGACGGGTGAACGCCTGACGCACCTGGCGGCGTTTCGTGATCTATTTGCCCGGCGCGGCTGCGAGATCTGCCAGCTCGACATTACTCACTGCGGCGGCTTCACCGAGGCCCGCCGCATAGCGGCGCTGGCGGACGCGCATCGCATTGCGCTGGCGCCGCATAATCCGCAGGGGCCGGTCAGCACCGCGGCTTCGCTGGAGTTCGGTTTTTCGCAGCCGAGCTACGTCATCTGCGAATCGGTGCACGCCGATGTGCCCTGGCGGAACGACGTGGTGGAGGAAGGGTTTCTCGTGGATGCGGCGACGCGAACTGTGAGCCCCAATTCGCGGCCGGGGCTGGGAATTTCAATCAATGAAGAAGAGGTGCGGAAGCACCCGTTTCAGCAGGAGATTCCGCAGCGCGTGTTTTATGGCGACGGCAGCGTGGGGGACTGGTGAGCGGAGGTTTTTCTTCGAGACCATGATTGGTCGCCGGTTGTTTTTTGCGGCCGGCAAAGCCGGCCCTACGATTGAGACTCACCATGACGACTGCCCACGAGTTGACTGGCGCTGCTGCATCTCTGTTTGCCGGCCGGATCGGTCTGGCGCGGGTGGACATTACGCCGCCGGTCGGGATTTACGCGCGGAACTGGGGCGCGGCGATGCATGATGTGGGGGAATCGATTCATCGGCCGCTGTCGATCAGCGCGCTGACGATTCGATCGGGCGACGGTCCCCCCCTGGTGCTGACCGATGCGGACCTGGGGTTCTGGACGTCGCTGGACCGGTTCCGCGGGATGCGGCGGGAGATTCTGGAGGAGCTGGGGCTGGAGTCGTCGCGATTCATTTTTGCCCTGACCCATACGCATGCCTCTCCGCATCTGTGCGATCCGCAGCCGGGGATGGCGGGGGGCGAATTGCTGGCGGAATGGCTGGAGACATTGAAGCCGGCGACTTTGCGGGTGATTCGCGAGGCGCTGGCCAGCGAGGTGGAATCGACGCTCGACTGGCATTGGGGGCGATGTCAACTGGCGGCGACGCGCGACCTGCCGGACCCGACGCGCAACGGCGAGCGGCGCGTTTGCGGATATGACCCGAGCGTGCCGGCGGATGACACGCTGCTGGTGGGACGGGTGTGCGATCGGGCCGGGGCGGTGCGGGGGACGCTCGTCAACTATGCGTGTCATCCGACGACGCTAGCCTGGAGCAATACGGCGGTGTCGCCCGATTACATCGGCGCCATGCGGGAGACCATCGAGCGGAACACCGGGGGCGCGCCGGCGTTTTTTCTGCAGGGGGCGTCCGGCGAGCTGTCGCCGCGGCATCAGTATGTCGGCGATGCTGCGGTGGCGGATCGGCATGGGCGTCAACTGGGGTTCGCGGCGCTTGCCACGCTGGAGGACATGGAAGCGCCGGGAACGCGGCTGGCGTTTGAGGGAGTGGTGGAGTCGGGAGCGCCGCTGGCGGTGTGGAGGCCGCAGGCTGTGGCGCCGGCAACGACTCTGGCGGCGGTGGAATCGACCGTGCTGCTGCCGCTGAAGCCCGACCTTCCCTCAGCCGACGAACTGGACCGGCAGTTTCGGGCCTGCACCGATCGGGCGCTGGCGGAACGGCTGAGGCGCAAGCGAAACCTGCGGCGCGCGCTGGGGGCGGGCGAGACGTTTGGGCTGCCGATCTGGGGGTGGCGGATTGGCGATGCGGTGGTTGTCGGGTCGATGGCGGAGGCGTATTCGACCACGCAGACGACGCTGCGGGCGCGGTTTCCCGGGCGGCATGTCGCCTGCCTGAATCTGATCAACGGGACGATTGGGTATCTGCCGCCGGCGGACCGCTATGACCTCGATCTGTACCAGGTGTGGCAGTCGCCGTTCGCGCGGGGTTGCCTGGAGAAATACATCGACGCCCTGGACGGGCTGATTCGCGGCCTGCTCGCCTGACGTCGCGCGCGTTGCAGCGCCCGGCCCGTCGCCTCGACCCTGTTCATCACTTTCTGACCCTGCTGCTGCATGGACCATTCGCCGACGAGAATTCGATACCGTTGTCTGAGCTGGCTGGCGCTGGCGGCGGGGCTGGCGTATTTGTGCCGGAACGCCGTGGGGGTGGCGGAGAGCTCGATTCGGACCGATCTGGGGCTGTCGCTGGTGGAATCGGGCTGGTGCATGAGCGCCTTTTTCTGGAGCTATGCGGTCTTTCAGATTCCGACAGGCTGGGTGGCCGAGCGGCTGGGGACGCGGGTGTCGCTGACGCTGTTTGCGATCGGGTGGTCGATTGCCGCGGCGGCGATTGGGGCGGCCCCGGGATTGTGGACGATCGTGCTGGCGCAATTGGTGATGGGCGTGAGCCAGGCGGGGATTTTTCCGGCGTCGATTAATTCGATCGGCTACTGGATGCCGCTGTCGGAGCGGTCCTTTGGCTGCGGCGTGCTGGGGGCTGGCATGCAGGTAGGCGCGATCGCCGCGAGCGTGTTGACGGGAGCGTTGATCAGCGATGTGGGCTGGCGGTGGGTGTTCCTGATTTTCGCGATTCCGAGCTTCGTGTGGGCGGCGGCGTATTTCGTGCGGTTTCGCGATCGGCCGGAGGAGGATCCGGCGGTCAATGCCGCAGAACTGGAACTGATTCATGCCGGGCGCGCTGCCGCCGCTGATGCGAAGCCGCAGGCCGACGCCGGGCCGGAGGAAACGTTTATCGATCTGGCGCTGCGTCCGGAGGTGTGGTGGCTGTGCGCCCAGCAGGTGTGCCGGGCGTCGGGCTACATGTTTTTTGCCAGCTGGTTTCCGACGTTTCTGCAGTCGACGCGCGGCATTTCGGTGGCGAACTCGGGGTATTTGCAGGCGCTGGTGCTGGGGGGCTCTCTGGCGGGGAACCTGCTGGGAGGGGCGTTGACCGACTGGGTGTGGCGGCGGACGCAGAGCGCGCGGCTGAGCCGGAACCTCGTGGGTGGGACGTTTATGGCCGTGTGCGGGCTGCTGATTCTCGCGGCGTGGTTTGTGCAGAATGCGGTTCTGGCGGTGGCGCTGTTGGGGGCGGGCGTGTTTGTGGCGGGGATGGCCGGTCCCTGTGCGCTGGCGGCGACGATCGATCTGGGAGGCTCGCGGGTGCCGCAGGTGTTCGGGCTGATGAACATGAGCGGGAACCTGGGGGCGGCGGCCTGTCCGATTCTGGTGGGACGGCTGATCGACGTGACGGGCAACTGGAATCTGGTGCTGGTGCTGTTCGCGGTGAACTACCTCGTTGGCGCGGGCTGCTGGACGTTCATTACGCCGCGAGCACGCGGCGTGGACGTTGTTTCGTGACGATCGCGTTTGTGTGGCGGGACCTGGGAAATGGGCGCGACGGAGTGGTCGGCCTGAAGAAGCCGGGCTTCCTGGAATGAATCGCGGCGTTTGATCGGGAGTTCCGCAGTGGAGCCCGGAGAGAAGCCGGGCCTGGTTGGGATCAGGCGAGGAGGTCGTGCAGGACGTGTCCGTGGACGTCGGTGAGGCGGAAGTCGCGGCCGGCGTAGCGGTAAGTGAGACGTTCGTGGTCGAAGCCGAGGAGGTGGAGCATGGTGGCGTGGAGGTCGTGCACGCTGGTGGGCTTCTCGACCGCCTTGAAGCCGAATTCATCGGTGGCGCCGTACGCCTGCCCGCCGCGAATGCCGCCGCCGGCCATCCAGACGCTGAAGCCGTAGTGGTTGTGATCGCGTCCGAGGATCGACTTGCCGGCTCCGCTGAGTTCGACGGTCGGGGTGCGGCCGAACTCTCCGCCCCAGAGGATGAGGGTGTCTTCAAAGAGGCCGCGTTGCTTGAGGTCGGCGATGAGGGCGGCGATGGGCTGATCGATTTCGGCGGCAAGCTTGCGGTGGTTCTGCTCGATGTTGTTGTGATTGTCCCAGGGCTGCCCGGCGCCGTGCCACAGCTGGACATAACGGACGCCGCGTTCCAGAAGTCGACGACCGATCAGCGTCTGCCGGCCGTGGACGCCGTCGCCATAGGCCTCCTGAATGTGGCGGGGCTCCTGCCGCAGGTCGAACGCTTCGGCCGCTTCGTGCTGCATGCGGAAGGCGAGTTCGAACGACTGGATGCGGGCTTCCAGACGCGGATCGCGTCGCGACTCGAAATGCTGCGAGTTGAGGGACTGGAGGAGCGCCAGCTGGCGGCGCTGGATGGCAGGCGTGGCGTGCGGGCTGCGGATGTTTTCGATGAGTCGTTCGAGCTCGCGATGCTGCGGGTCGATGAAGGTTCCCTGGTAGGCGCCGGGGAGAAAGCCGGCCTGCCAGTTCTCGGCGTCCTTGATGGGATACCCGCCGGGGCACATGGCGATGAAGCCGGGAAGGTTCTGGTTTTCGACGCCGAGTCCGTACAGAGTCCAGGCGCCGACGCTGGGCCGCGGCTGGACGGAGTCGCCGCAGTTCATGAGCATCAATGACGGCTCGTGATTGGGCACCTGAGCGTACATCGAGCGGATGACGGCGATGTCGTCGGCGTGGGCGGCGGTTTTGTGGAACAGTTCGCTGATCTCGAGTCCGCTGTCGCCGTATTTCTGGAAGCGGAACGGAGAGCCGAAAGCGGCGCCGGTCTTTCGTTCGGTGGCGAGGTTGACGGGGATGACTTCGCCCGATCGTTTTGAAAGCTCGGGCTTGGGGTCGAACGTGTCGACGTGCGACGGTCCGCCGTTCAGAAAGAAGTGGATGACGCGTTTGGCACGCCCCGGGAAATGGGGCTGGCGGCTGCCGAGGGCGCCTTCGGCGGCGAGCAAACGGCCGTCGTCCGCGAGCAGTCCGGGAAGCGCCAGCGACCCCAGGCCCAGGCCGCTGCGCGCCAGCATCGACCGGCGATCGAACGGGAGTGGAAACAGTGAGCGCATGCGACGTTCTCGCCGGGATGGTCAGTCGACAAACATGAGTTCATTGGAGAGCAGCAGCACCTGCACCAGCTGTTCGCGCGGCGAGAGGGGAGCGACCTGTCGCGGACTGAACTGGAGCTGGGCGTCCCAGCTGCGGCCGGCGCCGCCGGACGCGGAGATTTCGCGGATGACCGGCGCCCAGAGGTGCTGTTCGCTGTTCAGGTTGGCGTTGAAATCGGCCACGAAGTCGAGCGTGTCTCCCGGCTGCACCGCGATCGATTCGATGTGGAAATCGACCTGCGCTTGATGGACGGCCTGCGAGGCCAGCACTCCCTGCCGGCTCGACAGGATGGTGCAGCGAATGCCGTCTCCGGCGGCGACTTCGTGCTGCACGCGGGAGGTGATGGCGACGGTCATCGCCGCCGGCGCGACCCAGCGGCGGATGGAAGCGTGCTTCAGATCGTTTCCGGGGTGGCCGCCAGTGGCGGTGATCTGCACCCACCCCAGCTTGCTGTCGGGCCATTGGGCGCCTCCCTGCCAGGCCTCGCCGGTGAACCAGGGAAGCGGCGTGAACGACAGCAGGCGCTGGCGGTCGGGGTCGATCTCGCCGTAGCCGTACTGCCAGTCTTCCGAACCAGCGACGCGCTCGGGCGGGGCCTCTTCGGCGGCCGCCTGGAGGAAGTCGACGCACTGCTGCCGCTGCAGCGGGTTGGGTTCCCGCTGTTCGATGCGCTGAAACATGCCGTCGACAAACGCTGCGGGATCGGAGGGGAGCTGGCTGGCAATGGAGCGGGCACAGTCGGCGACCAGCGGGTGATTCAGCGCGAACAGGGCCTGCTGGGGGACGGTGGTTTCGCTGCGCTGCGGGGAGTGGAGGTCGGGGTTGGCGACGTCGAACATCCGGAGTGCATCGGGGACGAACTGGCGATCGACGTAGCCGTACAGGGTCCGCCGGCGATGCGGCGGGGAGGTGGAGAAGAGGTCGGTGGAGCGGCCGCCGGGCTGTGCGTCGAGCAGGCCGGCGGAAGCCAGCCAGGTGTCGCGGAGTTCCTCAAAGGACAGCCGGTGGGCCTGCATGCGCCAGAGGAGACGGTTCTGCGGGTCGACCTGCCGGGCGTGGGCGGCGACATCAGAAGCGTCGATGGCCGACTGTTGCTGGTAGGTGCTGGAGAGCACCATCAGGCGGTGCAGGCGTCGGGTGCTCCACCCGCTTTGGATCAGCTGGTCGGCCAGCCAGTCGAGCAGTTCGGGATGCGAGGGGGCTTCGGCCCGCACGCCGAAATCGCTGGGGGTGCGGACGAGACCGGCCCCGAAATGATGGGCCCAGACACGGTTGACCCAGACGCGGGCCGTCAGCGGGTTGGCGGGGTCGGCGATGGCGCGGGCGAGATCGAGCCGACCGCTGCCATGCGCGAAGGGAGTGCGGTCGTCGCCGGACAGCACCTTGAGAAACCGCCGGGGGACGACATCTCCCGAGAGCGCCGGGTTGCCGCGTTTGAAGATGCGCTGTTCGGTGAGCGGCGCCTTGTCGACGAGAATTGTGGCGAAGGGGGGGGCGGCCGGGGACTTGATGATCCAGCGATCGACTTCCCCCTGCAGCTTCCACAGGCGGTCGCAGGTCGCGTTGTCCATCATCCGTTCGATGGTCGAAATGTGTTCGACCGGGAGCACGCAGGGGGAATCGGGGCCGTAGAGCGCCTGAACAAGCGGTGACGTGCGCGATTCATCGACCCGGCGCCACAGCGTCTGCATCGTCTCGCGCCACCCGCCAGCGGGGAGCGACGTCCAGCGACGATCGAAGTCGCTGAGGAATTGTCCGTAGCGCTCGGCGACTTCGCGCATGCTGGCGGGAGGCGTGTCGAAGAGCCGTCGCACGTCGGGCAGGAACCGTTCACCAGCAGGGCCCTGCAGAGTGGAGACGACATCGGGCGATCGCGCGGCGAATTCGGCTGCCGGAAGTGCGGCAAATTCGGTCCACGGGCCGAACACGGGGTCGTTCGCGCGGGCGGGCTGCGCGAGGTACGACTCCCACCGCCGGACGATCAGCGGGATGAGGTCGTCCGTCTGGATGATGATGTCGAAGTTCTCGCCGTGATACTTCTCCAACTCGGTCTGCGCGACCAGATAATCGGCGATGCGGCGACGCACGCGATCAGAGAGCGTTCCGCGGGCGAGTTCGAAGGTTTCGCGCTGAGCCTGCTGCCGTCGCAGGAGACCGGCGGTGAATTCGGGATCGTCGATCGGGGCCGGGCCGGTTTGCACGAGTCGTTCCGTGCAGTTCTGAAACACTCCGTACAGCGAGTAATAGTCGGCGGTTGGAATGGGGTCGTACTTGTGATCGTGGCAGCGGGCGCAGCTGACGGTGAGCCCGAGCAGTCCGCGGGTCACGACATCGATGCGGTCATCGATGATGTCGGGCGTGACGCCGAGAAAGCGCCGGCCCAGCGTGAGGAACCCCAGGGCCGCAAAGTCGGACGGCTGATCGGGGGCGATGGCGTCGGCTGCAATCTGCAACTGCAGAAAACGATCGTAGGGAAGGTCGGAGTTGAAGGCGGCGACAACCCAGTCGCGGTAAGCGGGGGCATGGACGAAGACCTTCTCCTCACGCGCATACACGTAGCCCTTGGTGTCTGAATACCGCGCGACATCGAGCCAGCGGCGTCCCCAATGCTCGCCATAATGAGGGGACGCGAGCAGGCGCTCGACGAGCTTTTCATAGGCGGACGGGTCGTCATCACGCTCGAAGTCGCGGACGTCCTCTGGCGTGGGGGGGAGACCGGTGAGGTCGTAGGTGACCCGGCGAATCAACTGACGGCGGGTGGCGGGACCGGATGGCTTGAGGCCGGCGGCATCGAGCCCGGCGAGGATGAACCGGTCGACCGGCGTGCGGATCCAGTCGGGTGCGGACACCTCGGGGGGCTGCGTGACCTGGACTGGCTGGAATGCCCAGTGGGGCGCGAGGTCGCCCTCGGGTTTCGTGGATGGCATTTCGGGCCACGGAGCGCCCATGCGAACCCAGGCTTCGATCGCCGCGATCTCGGAGTCCTGCAGCTTCCCATCGGGCGGCATCTGGACATCGCCATGCCGCACGGCCTCCACCAAGAGACTCTTCTCGGGATTTCCGGGAACCACGGCTGGGCCGGTGTCGCCTCCCTCCAGCATGGCTGCCCGCGAGTCGAGCCGAAGTTCGGCGAACTGTTTGACCGGACCGTGACATTTGATGCAGTGTTCGGCGAGGACCGGGCGAATCCGGGTTTCGAAGAATTCGATGCCGCCCGCGGTGGATGCCGGCTCGGCGCCGCACAGCGACGACGGACAGAGCGGAATGGCAAGCAGCAACGCGGCGAGTCGAGCGAGCAGTCTCGCCGGGTGGAGTGCAGTCGGAGGGATCTGGTGGTTCGCGGCCATGGATTGATCAGCGCGGCTCGACGGGTCGAGGACTGCCCGTTCACGTTCCGCCAGTGTATCGTCTGAGAGCGTCGGCACGCCTGCTCGATTCGATGCGTGGCGCCCCGCCCACCGAAATTGATTCTGGAGGAACGCAATGCTCAGCAGCGCCGGAACCGCTGTCTGCGTGGCCATCGCGATGCTGTCCCAGCCCGCGGCGGAAGGTCCCGGTCGAACGCCGTTGGTGGTCAGCAGCGACTTCGAAGGGGGATCGGCCACGGTGCTGGCGATCAATCAGGACGAGCGCCGCATCAGTTTCACGCCGGGGGGCGACCCCGGACGGGGCTGGCCCTGCTGGTGGTATTTCCGAATTGATGGTTTGCAGGCCGGTGAAACCGCGGCGCTGGAGCTGAGAGGGAGTCCGCTGCCGGCGCGAAACAACGGCCAGGACACCGGCAAACCACTCGCCGCCAGCTGGGCCATGCCGGAACGGGCGACGTTTTCGACCGATCGAGCGACGTGGCGACACACGGCGCCGGGCGAGCTCGCCAATTCTCGCATGCGGTATGAAGTGACGGGAGAGGGAGGGCCGGTGTGGGTGGCCTGGGGGCCGCCGTTCACGCCAGAGGATACGGACCGGCTGATTGCGGCAACCCTTGAGCGGAGGCCGGAGGCTGTGGAGTTCGAACTGGCGCGCTCGCGCGACGGACGCCCGGTGCGGGGTATTAAGTTCGCGCCGGCCGGCGTCGCCGGGGCGCCGTGCCTGTGGATTCAGGCCCGGCAGCATGCCTGGGAATCGGGAGCCAGCTGGGTCGGGCGGGGACTGGTGGAATGGCTGGCGGGCGACTCGGCCGAAGCGAAATCGCTGCGCGAGCGCGTGGAGGTTCGGATCATCCCGATCATGGATGTCGACAATGTGGCGACAGGGAACGGGGGCAAGGAAGCCGACCCGCGGGACCATAACCGCGACTGGGACGCCCGGCCGGTTTATCCCGAAGTGGCGGCCGCCCAGAAAGAACTGCGACAGCTGGCGAGCGAGCGGCGACTCCGGTTGTTCATCGATCTCCATAATCCGGCCCCGAAGGATGTGCGGCCGTTTTTCTTTATGGGGCCGCCGGAGTTTCTCGCGCCGGTCGACCGGGATCGGCGTGAGAAGCTGGTGGAGATCGCCGCGCGGAAGATCGCTGATCCGCTGCCGCTGCTGGCGAGGCCGCGACTGACGGGGCCGTCGTATCATCCGTTGTGGCGGCAGATCAGCGGGCAATGGGTGGACGAGATTGCGAATCCCGGCGGATTCGCGGTGTGTCTGGAAACATCGTGGAACACGCCGCATTCGACGACGGCCGGCTACCTGACGGTCGGCCGCCAGCTGGGAGAGGCGATCGCCGAACTGATGGAAGGTGAATCGGCGGCGATCCGTGACTGAACCGCAGCGCCGCGGCTGGCTTCCCGGCCGCCGTTCCTGATGGGACTATGGAGCGCGGTCGTCCGAATCGGGATGGCCTGTTTGTTCGAGTGGCCGGAACTGTTTTGAGCGAAGGACTTCCTCGATGAGTACAACACTGGTGAGGCCGTTGATTGCGCTGTGCCTGTGTGCGGCGTTGCCGTGCGCGGCCGCCGCGCAGGAAGCGGCGAAGCCTCGCGAGCTGCGGGCGGGGGCGGCCACGAGCAATATCACTCCGGAACTCGGGCATCCGATCGTGGGGGGCTTCGCGCCGGTCCCGTCGACTTCGATTCATGACGAGCTCCACGCGCGCTGCCTGGTGCTCGACAATGGAGAAACGCGGCTGGCGCTGGTGGTGTGCGACCTTTTGGGGTTCCAGACGCGCGTCAGCACGGAAGCACGGCGGCTGATTGAAGAGGCGACAGGCATTCCCCCGGCGCAGGTGCTGATTTCCGCAACTCATACGCATTCCGCCAGCAGTGCGCTGGGCAAGAACCGCTACAGGGACCCGGGCACACTTGATGATTACCAGCAGTTCGTGGCCCGCCGCATTGCGGACGGGGTCCGCACCGCCATTTCCAGGTTGCGGCCCGCGGAGTTGGGCGTCGGCGTCGTGGAAGTTCCCGAACACGTGTTCAATCGCCGCTGGTTCATGAAGCCGGGGAAGATGCCGGTCAACCCGTTTGGTGAATACGACCAGGTGAAGATGAATCCGCCGGGAGGCGAAGCCAACCTGGATCGTCCAGCGGGGCCCACGGATCCCGTGATTTCCATTCTCTCGCTGCGCGAGCCCGATGGACGCCCGATCGCGCTGTATTCCGCGTATTCGCTGCACTACGTGGGCGGCGTTCCGGGAACCCAGATTTCGGCGGACTACTACGGGATGTACTGCGAGCGAATGGCGCGGCTGGTCGGCGATGAAGATCAGGATCCGCCGTTTGTCGCGATGATGGCCAATGGAACCAGCGGCAACATCAACAACATCAACTTCCTTCAGCCCCGGCCTCGTCGGGCGCCCTATGAACAGATGCGATTCGTCGCCCATGATGTGGCGGCGAAGGTGCATGCCCGGCTCGCGAATCTGACGTATCGCCGGGATGTGGAACTGGCGGCCCGATATGCCGAGCCGGAACTCAAATGGCGGCTGCCGACCGACAAGGAACTGAAATGGGCCCACGCAACGCTGGAATCGCGGGCGGAGGTTCCGGGCAAGACGGATCTGTCGCGGATCTATGCCGAGCGGGTGATGAACCTGGTCGACCTGCCGGAGACGACCCCCGTGCCGCTGCAGGTGCTGCGGATCGGCGAGGCGTGCATCGGGACGATGCCGTGCGAAGTGTTCTGCGAAATCGGCCTGGAATTTCGCGAGCGCTGCGCTGCCGCTGTGCCGTTCATGGTGTCGCTGAGCCACGGGTATATGGGCTATCTGCCGACGCCCGCCCAGCACGAACTGGGAGGCTATGAAACCTGGATCGGGACGAACCGGCTGGAGCGGGAGGCCTCGGTCAAGATGCTTGACCAGTTAATCGAGATGGCTGGGGCACTGAAGTAGCGGTGGTCGTGCGAGTCAGTCATTGGCCTTCACTGCATGGGAGTTCTTAATGACGTTCCGCTCGATGTGCCTCGCCCTGGCGTCGGTCTTCAGCATCTCCGCGTTGCCTGCACAGGCACGCGGCGACGACTTGCCCCCCTCGCTCTACGTGGAGGGATATGCAAATCAGGTTTCCTATGCGCCGGGTGAGGAGGTTGTGCTGCATGTATCGACCCCGGCGCCGACGTTCAGCGTGGCCGTGTCGCGCGTGGCGGCGGACGTGCGCGAGGTTCTTACGAAGACTGGCATCCCCGGGAGCGAGTCGCCCATTCCCGAGAATGCGTCGTCACACGGCTGCCGCTGGCCGGAGGCGTTCCGGTTCCGGATTCCTGACGACTGGTCGAGCGGTTATTACGCGGTGCGTTTTTCCGTGGCGGACAATGGCGGGAAGTTTGTCGCCCGCGGACGCCGGACCGCGGAATCGCAGGCGTTTTTTGTCGTCCGGCCCGCTCGACCGGGGGCGACGACGAAGATTCTGCTGCAGCTGAGCACCAACACGTACAACGCCTACAACAACTGGGGCGGGGGGAGTCTGTATGGGTTTCATGGGCGTGCTGGACTGCAGGGGAACCGGGTTTCTTTTCACCGTCCGCCGCGCAGTCAGTTTGAAAACTGGGAGCGACCGTTCGTCGCCTGGGCCGAACGCAGCGGGTTCGCAATCGACTACTGCGTGAACGGCGACCTGGAGTTCCATCCGGAGCTGCTCGCGCACTACCGGCTGGTGCTGAGCGTGGGGCACGATGAATACTGGTCGTCTCCCATGCGCGACCATCTCGAGAAGTTCATCACTGGCGGCGGGAACGTGGCGTTTTTCAGCGGGAACACCTGCTGCTGGCAGGTCCGCAGCGAAGAGGACGGCGCGGCGCTTGCGTGCTGGAAGCAGTCGTTCAATCTCGACCCGATTTTTCGACAGGCCGACAAGTCGCTGCTCTCGACGCTGTGGAGCCATCACCTGGTGGGGCGACCGGAGAACCAGCTGACCGGCGTGGGGTTTCTGTGGGGCGGTTATCACAAAAGCCATGGCCAGTTCATGGACGGGAAAGGGGCCTTCCGCGTCCATCATCCCGACCACTGGATCTTCGAGGGGACTGGGCTGAAACGCGACGATGAATTCGGCGCGAAGCACACGATCGTGGGCTACGAGTGCGATGGCTGCGAGCTCGAGTGGAAAGACGGCCTGCCGGTTCCGACGCGGCGGGACGGCACTCCAGACACATTTCAGGTGCTCGCGAGCTGTCCTGCGCGGTGGCATCCGGATGACTGCGAGTGGTATGACCGGTGGGAGCAGGGCCGGACGGGGAACGCGTGCCTGGGGGTCTACACGCGCGGGGGCACTGTTTTCACCTGCGGCTCGACCGACTGGGCCCATGGTCTGCGCGGGGGGGATGAGGTCACCGAGCGGGTGACGAAGAACATCCTCGGGCGGCTGTCGCAGTGAGAAAACACCGCGGATCGACAATCATGTTGCTGCAAAGAGGGCGGCCAAAGTCGAACATCGACGGCGTGTGCAAAGTCGCGGCCAGCGTCAAGAAGCCCGGCTTCTCGCACCGAAGCACGGCTCTCTTTCTTGAAGACCCGCCCCGCCTGCCCGGGAAGAAGCCGGGCTTGAGCGTTTGCGCACGCCTTCTCGGCGCATCAAATGACGCACGCCGGCAGACAGGGGATGTCGCCGGCGTGCGAGATTCGGAAGGTTTCGCGAGAGGCGGTTAAGACCTCAGCGACACCAGTTCAATTAGCGGCAAGCACCGCAAGGAGCGGCACAGCCCGGATCGCAGGGAGCGGCGCAGCCCGGGTCAACCGGGGCACAGCAGCTCGGAGCCGGAGCGCAGCAGTCGCTCTTGGCGCAGCAGCCGCGGTGATGCTTCTTGAACCAGCCCATCAGGCCGCCGCAGCACTTGCGACGGGGGGCACAGGCCGGAGCGCAGCAGGCGTCAGCCGCCGGGCAGCAAACCGGAGCACCGCAGCCCGGGTCGCACGGAGCGGCACAGGCGGGGGCACAAGGAGCAGCACAGCCCGGATCGCACGGAGCAGCGCAGCCCGGGTCGCAAACCGGAGCGCAGCAGGTCGGTTCGGGGCAACAGGTCGCCTTCTTATGGCACAGGCCATGGTGGCCGAAGAGTCCAGCGCTCGCGCTATTCACGCCAGCGAACAGGATCAGGGCCGCAGTCAAAGTCGTCCACTTCATCTTGAAATCTCCTGACTTTCCCGGGTTGGAACAGAGGCGCCGATCGCCTGCACGTCGTTGATTCAGGCGGCGCCGTGACAAGATGGGTCCACCTGCCCCAATGATTCGACACCTGTTCCGGCAGAAATCGACTCGTTCACCTCCGGTTCATCGCGCCGCGAGCGCCCTGGGCGCGGTTGTTCAGGTTGTTCCGTCCGTGCAGTGCCTCCCCGAATCGATCAACCGGTCGCGCGGGCAAACTTGCCTCGCAAGCCCCCGAAGTGGCATGTCAATTCTGCCAGAGTCCGGTGCGCACCGATGAGGCAGGGGGCGTCGAGCGTGTGCAGTCCGCACAAATTCCCTCTTCCTTCGCGCGCGAACGATCCAGCATCCACGGAATGCCGGAAACTCGGCATACTTTCGAGGGTCTTCCTGAACCTGCAGACCAGGACCACGCAAGACGGACCGGTGAATGGCCTTTTATTTTCGCAAACGCAGCACCCTGCGACTGCCGTTGACGCTCAGCGTGACCGTGATGGTGCTGAACGTGACGCTGATGGTGTTCTGGATCGTGCTGCTGGCCCAGGGCGCCAAGTGGACCGCCGTGGCCGCCGGCGTCGTCGCCTTCACCCTGATCCTCGCGGGGCTGTCGTTCTGGCTGGTGCTGACCATCAAGGAAATCCGCCTGAACAACCGGCAGGCCAATTTCGTCGACAGCGTCACGCATGAGCTCAAGTCTCCCATCGCGGCGCTCAAGCTGTATCTGGAAACCCTGCGCCTCAGAAACCTCGATGACCGCAAACGTCAGGAATTTCATGCGGTCATGGAAAAAGAGCTCAACCGACTGGACCAGCTGATCAATCAACTGCTGGAAGTGGGCCGGCTGGATGCCATCGGAGACCTCGAAGAGCCCGAAGACATCGAACTGGACGCGCTGCTGCGCCGCTGTGCGGAGACGGCGTGCACGCATCACCAGCACCGGGTGAACGATGTTTTCACGTTTCAGGTGCCGCCGCTGGTGCTGAATGCCCGGCAGATCGTGCTGGAACTGGTGTTTGCCAACCTGCTGGACAACGCCGTCAAGTATGGAGGCGATCCACCGCGGGTGGTGGTCGCCGGGGAACCGCTGGGGCCCAACCGGGTGCGAATCAGCATCACCAACGCCGGCCCGGGAGTTCCTCCGGAAGACCGCCGCAAGATTTTCGGCATTTTCTATCGCGGCGGCAGCGAACTGCAGCGGCGACGAAAAGGGACCGGGCTGGGGCTGTACATCGTCAGCACTCTCGTCCGCAAGCTGCGCGGGAAGGTGCATGTGGAAGACCGCGCGGACGGGAAGCCCGGTTGCACGTTTGAAGTCGACCTGCCCGGGCGGGTCGATGGCCACATCGCCGCCGGGCCGCCCGCCAGCGGAAATCTGGGCCCGCCGGGCGTCGTCGCCGCTACCACAGCCAGCGAACGAGGGCCGTTGTGAGCCCCGTGACGGCCAGCACGCCGGCACACCCTGCCCGATCGGGGACGCGCCCGAACTGTTCGGGCTCCTCCTGTCGCAGGCGGACTTCCAGCGCGTCGATGAATTCCTTCGATTCCGCCAGTCCGAAACCGGAGGCTTCGCGGTACAGCTTGATGGCCAGGATTTTGTTGCCGCGAAACAGCGCCTCCCGGATCGCAGCGATCTGCTCGTCCGACAGTCGTGAAGGGTCGTGCTCTTCCACGTTGTGCTCTCCTTCAGGGACGCCTACATCCCCAACGCCTCAAAGGGCTGGTTTCCAATGGGGTACTGTTTCCAGTCGCGGTAGTCGAAGTGCCACCATTCGAATTCGTAGATGTTGAACCCCTGTTCTTCCAGCAAATCGCGCAGCAGGGCACGATACCACCGCTGGCGCGCTGTTCCGCCCGGGTAGTTCGGATAAGACCGCGTTGAGAACTCGTCGTAACCGGCGACCATTTCGATCGGCTCGCCGGTGGCGAGGTCGTAGAACGACAGATCGACCGCGCACCCCCGGTTGTGACGCGAGCCTTTCGCGGGGTCGGCCACAAAATGCCGCAGGTGCAGCGGGGTGGCTTCGCGAAACATCCAGGTGACGAACCACGGTCGGTAGGCGTCGTGAATCAACAGGCCCACGCCATGCTTCTGGGCGGCCTGGTGGGCGCGAACCAGCGCTTCCGCGGCGGGCTTCTGCAAAAACGCCCGCGGCTGCTGATAGAACGTGGAATCGAGGAAGTTGTTCCGCGACGCATACCGGATATCGAGCTTGATGGAGGGATCGAGCTTGACGAGTTCCACCAGTTCCGCGGGCCGGAATTCGCCCGACTCGGCGGGCGGCGACAGTTTCATCGCCGAGGGGCGCAGCGCGTCGACCATCTGCAGCGGCGCCACCTTGAACGTTTCTCCCGGACCGGTGAGCGGGCGACGCAGAAACTCGACCTCCGCGGCGACGCACCGCGTGGCCTGGCCGTCGGAATCGCGGGTGAAGATGAGCTTCTCCCCGTGGTACAGCCCGGCCTCTTTCGGAAACGCGAAGACGTTTTCGGATTCCTCCGTGAGCGGATAGAAGTAGAACCACTCGATCAGGGCATGCAGCCGGCCATGATCTTCATAGATGTACAGCGTGTTGTGGTCCCAGCCGTACTCGCCGATGAGGCCCTGCCAGCGGGCGGGCGGGGCCGGGGGGGGCTGCGCGGCGTCGATGCGAGAGTAGACCTTGCCGCCGATCTTCAGCGTTTTCGCGGACGGGTCGATGTCGATTTTCTGGCCGAAACCGGAGGGATCGTCCACCACGACGGTCTCGCCCAGCATGCGGAGTTCGACGAGCCGGTATCCTTCGCGCAGGAAGAGCTTGCCCTCGCGCGCCTGGAGTTCGGCAAACTGTCCGGCCTGCTCGTAAAGGCCGTCGACGGCCCGCGCCAGCGCTTCCGGAACGGGAGTGGTCTTCTCGATCGCCGGCAAGGGCTGCCCATGCTTTTTGGCCAGCAGCAGCCGCAGAGCGTAGTCGGCCACCCGGCTGCTGACGCCGTTTGCACAATCGAGCGAGGCGACCGCCGCGACGGCGACCTGTTCCGCGGCAATGCCTTTCACCTGCGTCGCATAGCCGTAGACCGCTCCGCCGTGGCCGAACGTGTCGTGGCCGTCGAGCTGGCCAAGTCCGAACCCGATTCCATAGTCGGCCCGGCCATCGGGCCCCGGTTCCTGCGGCAGGAGCATCTGGTTCAGCAGGTCCGATGAGAGGACGCGCACGCCGTTGATTTCCCCGCCGTTCAGAACGGCGATCAGAAACCGGCTGAGGTCGTTCACGCTGGAGTAGAGGTTGCCGGCCCCGAGCGTTCCGAGGTCCCACGTCGGGGCTGGAAAGCGCTGGCCGTCGTGCGACCACATGAACGCCTCGGCGACGCGGCTCTCGTCGACTTTCGCGCGCAGGAACGTGCTGGAGGACATTCCCAGCGGCTGGAGCAGCGTCGACTGAATCGAGTCTTCGAACGACTGCCCCGTGACGGTTTCCACAACCGCGCCGGCGAGACCGATGCCCGCGTTGCTGTATTTCGTCCGCTTGCCAGGCGGGTAAACGAGCGAGGTCCGGTTCAGGCTGGTGGTCGTCGCCAGTTGGCTCGGCTGGTCCGGGTCGAAGTAGTTGCCGATCGGAGGTTCGCGCACGAGGCCGGCCTTGTGAGACATCACCCGCCGCAACGTGATCTGCCCATCAAACGGGTTCTGGACGGAGAACGTCGGCAAAGCCGCCGTCACATCGGCATCGAGATCGACTTTCCCCTGCCCGACGAGCTGCATGACGGCCATGTCGGTGAACAGCTTGGAAACAGAGCCGACGCGGTACAGCGAGCCGGCCGTGGCGGCGACATCCTGTGCGGCATTCGCCTTGCCGAACCCTTCAGCCCAGACCACGCGGTCGCCATCAATCAGCGAGATTGAAAACGCGGGGATCTTTTTCGCCGCGATCTCGGCCGTGATGAACTCGCTGAGCCTGGCCGCGATGTCTTCATAGCCGGCCGCGGGGAGAGTGTTCGCCGCAGAATCGGCCGGCGCGGCTGCGGCGGGAATCGGGGCCTGGGGATTGTTCACGGCGGTGAGTAGGGAAGAGGCCAGAGTTTTGAGGGAAGCGCCCTGCAGGTTGCACATCACGGCGACGGCCGATTTTTGCGATGGCGTCGCCAGCAGATAGGTGGACGTGCCCGCCTGGCCGCCGCTGTGTCCGACGAGCGGCTCGCCATTGAGCCGTTCGACCCGCCAGCCCAGGCCGTATTGCGTCGGTTTCCCGGATATGGTTTTGCCTTCGGTCCACATTTCCGTGCGCGACGAGGGCTGGAGCACCTGGTCGCTGTTCAGGGCGATGGCGAGGCGGACGAGGTCGCTGCTGGTCGACAGGAAACCGCCGCCGGGGATTTTGCTGCTGGTGTCGTGCAGGCGGGCGTTGTAGACCTGCCCGGGCGCCAGTCCGGTCAGGTTCAGCAACCCTTCGAGCCTGTTCGGATCGGTGTAGAGATAGCCGCGCGTGCGGTTCGGAATGATTGCGAACACCGAATCGACGCAGCTGCTGCTCATGCCGGCGGGGTTGAACACCGTTCGCTGAACCAGGGCGTCGAACGATTCTCCCGCGGCCTTTTCCATCACGGCGCCGAGCAGGTTGAATCCGAAGGAGGAATACAGATAAGCGGCGCCCGGTTCGTGCACGAGCGGGTCGTCGGCGAACACGGCGAGCCCGGCCTGCACCGACGGAAAATGCGTGGTCATTGAAGACTCCGCAGACGACTTGTAATGACGCACGCCGGCCAGGTGCCCCAGCAATTGCCGCGAGGTGAAGGGCCATTTCTTTTTGGGGAACCCGGGCAGGTACTCGTGAACCGGGGCGTCGAGGTCGAGCTTGCCTTCTTCGACGAGCTTCATGGCGGCGACGGCCGTCAGCGACTTCGCGATCGAGGCGGTCCGGAACCGTGTGGCCGGCGTGACGGCGATTCCGTTCTCCAGGTCGGCGAGTCCGAAGCCTTTTTCGAGCTGCAGTTCGTTGCCGGTCGCGATCGCCACCGACAGCCCGGGAATGTGCTGCCGCTGCATGGCGTCGCGAACTAACTGGTCGATGCGGGCCTCAACTTCGGGAGGCAGGTCGGCGTTGGCGATGGTGGGCCATACGGCCAGCAGGCACAGGCAGACGACCCGGCGGAGACATTGAAGCACCGTCATCAGAATCCTCAGGCAGGGCGACCGGGCACGGTCGGCGGGGAATCTTCGCGAGCAGTCCGATGATAGGGTTCGCGGTTCGTTCCGAAAGCATGACCGGCCGGGAGGCGGGCCGGATGCGCAAGAACGATGCCCGCCGGGCGCGATTGGCGATCAGTAGCCGGCTTCGAGCGGCCCTTCATCGCTGACGAGCGGCGCCAGCCTGGCGTCGTGCAGCAGAAACTTCAGATCGCGGGGCTGGCCGTCGACGGTCATCTTCCGCTTCACCAGTCGAATGCCGTGGCTGTAGTCGACGTACCAGTTCACATGCACGATCGACAGCGGCTGGATTGGCGGCCCCTCGAGGGGATGCCAGCCGTAAATCGCCACGCGATTCGCTTTCTCCAGCAACCGGTTGGAAAGCACGACGTCCTTCTTGATGCCGCTGACGAGTCCGGTCCGGCGGCCGGCACGCTGCGTTTCGATGCGATCGTTGTGCTCGACGAACGTCGCGACCGATTCGCGGTCGCGCGTCATCGGTTCGGGCGAAAGTCGCAACTGTGCGGCGGCATTGATGTCGTCCACCATTTTTCGCGTTGGCAGCGACGCCCCCCATGCGTCGGCGATCGTCTGGGCCGACTGCGGAGTCAAGGGCACGCGGATGAAGTCGTCATCGCTGCCGACCGCCAGATAGTCTGGAAGCACCTCGTATGTCGCCGTGTGTTCCGCACCCGCGGCGTCCTTGCCGGCGCAGGCGACGGGCGACCACTGCCGCAGGAATGCGGGCACGTTGCCTTCCAGAATCGACTGCACAATGACCTTCTCTCGCGATTCGGGGGAGGCCCGCGACACGCTTTCCAGCACCGCCCGGCCTCCGGGGGCGTCGCTGGCGCGGTCGACGATGCCCGGCGCCGGCTGAACAAACGCGGTGTAGGCCCGCGGACCGCCGAACTCGCCCCAGGCATCGCCGTCCGTCCGGCGGCTGAGGCCCTCCAGCAGTCCGTTCATTTCGCCGACGAGCGCCGTATGCAGAATGCGGTTTTCGAGGTTGGGATGCACATGCAGGACGATCTGGCCGTGCATGCCTGTCGTGGTGGCGAACGCGGCGGTCGGTTGATCGGAAAGCGGAACGTCGCGCTGGAAGCGGTCGCGCATGCGGCCGGTGGCCCGATATGTTCCGCCGGTCTCGCCGATCACCTTCCTGCCGTTCAGGGTGATCTCGCGATCGTCATACGCAACGACAACCAGCTGGCGGGTCGCATCCCCCTTGAGCCAGGCGAGGAGTTTATCGCCGTGGTGCAGCTCGTCGTCGTAGGAATAGTTCGCATCGAGAAAGACGATGCGGTCGATCCAGTCGGGGATGGTGTCGGCCGAGTTGAAGAAGCCCCATAGAAAGCTGCCTCCGCCGCTGTGGCAGGCAAGCGTGACGGTCGGCGGCGTCGGCAGCCAGCCGCGGAGAGTTTCGATGATGCGGGCGATCGCGGCGGCGTTGTCGGGGCGGGCCTGTCGCCAGGCCGGCCACGACAGGCCTTCGGCCGCGATGCACGCCAGCACGACGTTCCGGTCCCGCCGCAGTTGCCGCCAGACTCGCACCTGGGCCGCGACATGCTGGATGTCGACCCGCCAGTCGGCGCCGTTTTCGGGCCGGCAGCCGAGAGTCTGTTCGACGGTGTTGCCGTTGGGCGTGGCGAACAGGATCAGTTGCGTGGGCCGGGCCGGGTCAAAGTCAGCCGGCAGGTTCATCACGGCATGAACGGAGCCTTCCAGCCATGCGTCGCGGATCTGTTCCTGAAACCAGGGGGAACGATGAAAGCCGGGGGAGGACCCCAGGAGCATGGCCGTCATGAGCGATCCGCACAGGACGCCCGCAGTCAGCGACATCATTGATCGTCCTCCAGAGCACCGTCCCAGGCCGACGGTTTCGCCGTCGTGTCACCGGGATCGATGGTCCGCCATCATGACCTTACCGCGGTCCGCGCGGGATGAGCCGCGACAGGCCCAGGCGTCCCATCACCACCAGCGCGGCGGCGACTTCGCGCACGTTGATTTTTGTCCTGCCGTAGCGCCGTTCTTCGAAGGTGATGGGCACTTCCGTAAAGGTGCACCCCAGTCGCTTCAGGCGGTAGAGCACTTCCTCCTGGAATGCGTATCCGCGGGCGATGAATTTGGCGTCGACCAGCTGGCCGGCCTTGCTCATGCGGTAGCAGCGGAACGCGCCGCTGTTGTCGCGGGTTTTGAGGCCCAGGCAGACCCTGGCCAGCGTGTTGATGCCCCAGCTCATCATCCGTCTTCGGAACGGCCAGTCGGGAATCTTTCCGCCGGGAACGTACCGTGAGCCAACGACGACATCGGCGCGATCGCGGGCGGCGAGGATGTCGGGAATGAACCGCGGGGGGTGCGAATAGTCGGCGTCGAGATTCAGGAGCCAGTCATACCCGCCCGTCGCCGCGAAACGGAAGGCCTCGACGGTGGCCGTTCCCAGGCCGAGCTTGCCCGGCCGGGAGATCAGGTGCACCTGCGGGTCGCGGCTGGCGAACTTTGAGACGAGTTCGCCGGTTCCATCGGGCGAGTTGTCGTCGATCACCACGATGTGGGCGTGAGGCGCCACGCTGCGAATCTCGGGGATGAGCTGTTCCAGGTTGTCGCGCTCGTTGTAGGCGCACAGCGAGACAAGCAGCCGGTCGGAATTCATCAATTCGACCGTCCCTTGCGACGCGAGTTCAGCGGCAGGATCCTCCACGCCGGCATCAACCCGTGACCTTGCTCTTCCGGTCGCGCCAGGCGCTTGGAAAGTCGCGGACGTGTTTATTGAGGAACTCGCGGATCGGCACTTCGACCTGATTGGGATTGCGGCCGATGAGATTGAGTTCGCGGTCCTTGAGCGGGGGAGAAACCTGGTAGACCCGCTGCTGGTCCTTCTTCTGGGCCTTCTCCATCACATCGAAGATTTTTTTCGACTGCCCTTTGTCGAGCGCATCCTGATTGCCGGCCACCACCAGCATGCCGACCCCGAACAGCGGCGCCTTGATGACATTCAGGGCCCGGTTGGTGGTCAGTCGGCCGGAGGTGGTTTCCGGAGAGAGCAGCACGAGGGCCCGGACATCCTGACCGCGCGGGGTCTTGTTGGCGAGCACCGGGGCGTCGTCATGCGGGGGGGCCGTCCAGTCGGCAGCGGCGAAGTTGATCGCGACGGGCGCCGTCGGCCCCGCAGCGATGATCGCCAGCTTGTTCATGTTGAGCTGCCGTTCCTGGTGCTTCGCAAAAATGAACTCCTTGACGGCGACCATGTCGAACAATGCCATTTTCTCCCAGTCGTCGGGCCGGACGGTGCTCATGTCGCCCGGCGCCTTGCTGTCGCCGAACTTCCGCAGGTCGACCGTAATGACTGCATAGCCGTCGTCGTTGAGAGTCTGTGCGAAATTGAACTTCTCATTGCCGGCCGGCCGCGCCTTGTCCCACAGGATGCGCCCCTTGTCGCTGCCGTGGAGCAGCACGACGACGGGCGACTCTTCGCGTCGGCCGCTGTTGGCCGTTTCCTTGACGGGGTAATAGGTGATCGTCAGCGGATGGCCGTCGGCCGCCCGCAGAGTTTCCACGCTGGGGTCGGCAGAGGCGACAGAAGCGACCAGCAGGGCGCACAGGGCGCTGCAGGTCGTGCGAACAACGCGGGCGATGGTGAGATTCATGGAGGCAGGCCTTGTGGAAAGGCGAACGGCAGACCCCTGCGCCAGCCGGGCATTTGGGCGCTCCAGAGGCAGGTCGACACTCTGCAATCTACGGCCGGTCCGGCGGGTAATCAATTGCCGTCCCGCTTCCGCGCCGCATTCCGCCGAGTTGCCGCCGCAAACTTTTCCCAGACCGCGGAAGCCGCCCTGCGAAACCAGCCAGAATCCGCCGATTCCGCTTCATCTCGCGCTCACGAATGCGGAATAATGAGCGTATTGCGTGCTGCACCTGGCCGATTCGCCCCCCCGGGGATCGAACGGCGACCCAGCGGACGTTGCGAGGAATGCGGGCGATTCATGTCGGAACAGCGGATTGTCACGGTGGTCTGTCGGGTTTGCCAGACCCGTCTTGATGAAGAGGCCGCCAGCGAACCGCGCGAGTCGATCTGCCCGGTCTGCCAGTCGCTCGTCATCGTGCCGGCCGCCAGCGCATCGACGAAGCCGGCATCGGTGCTGCGGACTGAACCCGATCTCGAAGGGTATGCGGTTCTGCCGCTGGAGGGGGCGGAAGCCGAGGCCCGCGCGAAGAAAGCGCAGGATGTCATTCTCGTCCTCTGCCCGATCTGTCGGGCCCGGCTGCACAGCCCGCCGCGCAAAGAGGCCTATCACATCAAGTGCCACGACTGTCACGAACTGGTGCGGGTTCCGTCGCGGGCCGAACATCGCGCGAAGCAGAAGCGCGACGCCATTCCCGATCGACTGGAGTCCGTCGAACCGGTGCCGATCGGTCGGGCCGAGGTGGCCGAGCGCACGTATTCGTCGTGGTATCTGAAAGCGCATGGCGAGATTCGCCGCGAGCCCGACGCCCAGCTCCCCGAGCACCTGTTTCTTTCGGGCACGATGACGTTCCCGTGGGAGCGGGAAATCTTCATGAAGTGGGTGTTCCTTTCGCTGGGGACGACGTTTTTCTCGCTGGTGTCGGCTCTGCTCGTCGCCCTGATGTCGGAGGGATATGCGCCCAGCGGGTTGGCCACCGGGTTCTTCGCGCTGCCGCTGATCTGGGGCGGCATCTGGACGGTTTCGTACGCTGCCTCCGTCTGCATGGCGATCGTGACCGACACCGCCAATGGAAATCAGCGGATCGTCAACTGGGCCGAGCAGAACTGGCGCGACTGGATCATCACCATGGCCTACGTGCAATATCTCGCGGCCGTCGCTGCGCTGGCCGGGTATGTCACGACCCAGCTGTTGCGGCTGGCGGGCGTGCCGTCATCACTGCCAGGGCTGGTCGTTTCGGCTGCGGCCTTTCCGTACGTCGTGCTGTCCGCCCTGGAAACCGGCGGTGGACTGAACTTTCTCTCGGCGAATGTGACGCTCACCCTGGCCAAAAAACCGCTTCCCTGGCTGAGCTATTACATCATTGCGGGGGGCCTGACCATCGGAGTTGCGGCGTCGATCTGGGGGCTGCTGCTCGTTTCACCGCTGCTGGCCGGCGCGGCGGGGGGAGTGCTGGTCGCCGCGTGGCTGCTGATTCAGGCCCGACTGCTGGGGCGGCTGGCCTGGGCGATCAGCCGGGAGTGACGCTTCGGGAGCGGGAGCGCGCTTCGGACGGGGTCTGTCGACGCTGCTGTGCAGGCGTTGCGTTCGCTATCCTCGGCGATTCGAGAAACACCTGTCGTGGATTTTTCTGAGGCGACATATGCAGAGGCGCTCTGTTTTTCAGCTGGCCGGCAGTCTGGTTCTGGCGTTGATGACCGGTTGTGGTTCGTCCACACCCCCGGCGCCGAAAGCGCCGCCGACTCCTCCCAGCGAGGAGGGGGCTCCGTCCGCATCGTCCACTCCGGACGCCACACCCGCTGCTGCACCCGTCGCCGCTGCACCTGTCGCTGCTGAACCGGTCGTTTCGCAGCCGGCGAAAGAGGAGCTTTCGGACGACGTGCTGAAACTGATCGCGCCGCTCACGATCGAGCAGGTGCGGGAAGGCTGGATCAATCTCTTTGATGGCACGTCGCTGTTCGGCTGGACTTCCAACCGGCCCGACATCAACTGGGAAGTGATCGACGGCGCCATCACGGCCGACTCGGGTTCCAACGGCCTGCTGCTGACGAGCGTCCCCTTCGCCGATTTCGAACTGCACTGCGAATTCAACGCGGCCGAGGGGGCGAACAGCGGCGTGTTCCTGCGTTCGCTGTTCGATCCCAAAGAGGTCGTTGTCGACTGCTATGAACTGAACATCGCCGATGAACAGCCGCAGGGATATCTCACCGGCAGTTTCGTCGGCCGTCAGCAGACGGCCGAGCCGATCAAGGGGTCCGGCGGCTGGAAGACCTTCGATGTTGTCGCCAGCGGAAACCACTTTGTGGTGAAGCTCGATGGCGAGGAGGTGATGAATTACACCGACGACACACCGGCTGCCCGCAAGAGCGGTCTGATCGGCCTGCAGAAAAACAGCGGCCGGATCCAGTTTCGGAACGTGCGTCTGAAGCCGCTGAATCTTCAGCCGCTGCTGAACGGAAGCGATCTGTCGGGGTGGCGGGTGGTGCCCACGAAGCCGGATGCCAGGTCGGTCGCCGATTTCAAGTGGCAGGACGACGCGATTCGGGTCGCCGGCGGTCCCGGGTTTCTGGAAACGGAACGGACCTTTGGCGACTTCGTGTTTCAGATTGACGCCGCCAGCCATGCGCAGGACCTGAACAGCGGGTTCTTTTTCCGGGCCAAGCCGGGCACCGTCAAAGAGCCCTCGCATGGTTACGAGGTGCAGTTCAACAATGCGATGGAGCCGGGCGACCGCACCCGGCCGAAAGACCAGGGGACCGGCGCGATCTTCCGGCGGTCGCCGGCCCGCATCGTCGCTGCGGACGACTTCCAGTGGACGACCATCACCCTGGTCGCCTCCGGACCTCAGTACGCCACCTGGGTCAACGGCTACCCGGTTGTCAGCTGGAAGGACGAGCGGCCTGCCAGCGACAACCCGCGCGAAGGACTGCGCCTGGCGCCTGGCCACATCAGCCTGCAGGGGCACGATCCGAGCACTGATGTCTCGTTCCGCAAGGCGCGTTTCGCTGACCTGCCCTGACGTCCGTTTTCCCCGGGAGTGAACACCAGATGCCGCGAAGGATCGCGTTCATCGGCTCGACCACGGCAACGGTGCTGTCGGCTGCGCTGGCGGCGCTGGTCGTGTTGAACGATGCGCGGGCGGCCGATCGCGTCGTGCGTCCTGCAGCGGCGCGTCCCGTGTACGACGACGCCCGCCTGGATGACCTTGGCATCCGCAAATTCGAGTCGAAGCGCCTGCGGCTGTTCACGGACATCGACCCCGAAAAGGCCAGGACGCTGCCGCCGCTGGTCGACCAGGTGTACGAGGCCTGGACGGCCCGCTTTGGAGAACTTCCCCCCGCGGCGGACGGTGCCGAGTTCCAGATCACCGGCTACCTCATGCAGGAGGCGGATCGCTTCCGCGCGGCGAAAATGCTGCGCGACGACGTGCCGGCCTTCGATCATGGACGCCACATCGGCCTGGAATTCTGGATGAACGAGCAGGAGTTCGACTACTACCGCGAACACCTGCTGCTGCACGAGGCGACGCACTGCTTCATGACGGCCATCCCCGGCGGCGACCAGCCGGTGTGGTACCATGAAGGGATGGCCGAACTGTTCGGCTGTCACCATCTGGACGACGCCGGGCGCATGGTATTCGGTGTGTTTCCACGGCCGAACCAGACGTACGATGGCTTCGGCCGGGTGAAGTTTCTGGCCGACGAGATCGCCGCGGGCCGGGCGATGACGGCGAACGATGTCGTCGGCCTTGGCCCGGCGGACTTCGCGACGTTTGCGAAGCGTCCCTACGCCTGGAGCTGGGCGCTGTGCACGTTTCTCGATCAACACCCCAGCTATCGAGACCGCTTTCGCGAGTTGGCGCGCCGCCATCCCGAGCCGGGCTTCAGCCGGCGTATGCATGCGGCCTTTCGCAACGATGCCCACCTGGAGCCGGAATGGAAGCTGTTCACTACGCACATCGAGCCGGGCTACGACTTTGAACGGAGCGCGATCGAGTTTCGCGACGGCGTTCCCCTCGCCCGGCCGACGGACGTGGATGTTCGGGCCGATCGCGGCTGGCAGTCGACAGGGCTGGAACTGGAACGCGGTCGGGCGTACGTGATTTCCGCCCGGGGTCGGGCGACGCTGGGGGCGACGAAGAAGCCGTGGATCAGCGAGCCGCGCGGAATTTCACTGCGCTACGCCGGAGGCCAGCCGATCGGAACCCTGCTGGGGGCGGTGGTCGGCGACCTGCGGCAGATTGGCGGCAATGGCGGACTGCTGAAACCGCTGGTCATTGGTGAATCAACCGTGATCGAGCCCGCCACAACGGGGACGCTCTATCTGCGAATCAACGATCGCTGGAACAGCCTGGCCGACAACGACGGCGGCTACCGGGTGACGGTGCAGTTCGAGTAGCACATGTCCCGTTGACGGGTCGCGTGCGCGAGGGCGAGGCTCCTGCCGAGCTGCGAGCGGCGCCAGCGATTCCTCTGACGGTCATGTGCTTCACTGCGGCCGGGGCGGGACGAACACGCCCGCGCGCCGCCACTCGGCGCGCCATCATCATTTCCCGAGGAACGGAAACAGCATCCGGATCTCGGCGTCGCTCGGCTGCTTGCCGTACTCGCAGACTTCAAACAGTTCGGCGTACTTCACGTTCTTCGCCGCCTCCTCGCCGTACCATTTGATGAGCGATTCCCGCCCCTTGCGGGCCTCGGCCGACTGGCGGTTGTCCCACCGCTGCCGCAGCCAGGCCTTGCGACCTTCGACATCGCCGGCCGGCGGCACTTTCGCGACATGCTCGGCGCTGCCGTTGGCGCCCCCTTCGTAGTGCTGCGATTCCAGTTCGTGCAGGGCTTCGATTTTCTGGTCGAACACCGAATCGACGGCGACCGCGATGTCGGCCCGGAACGGATAGGGCTTCTGGAAGCCGTCGCTGGAATAGAGGAAGACCGGGTTCTGCTTCAGGATCGGCACATCGGGGCAGAAGAACGGCACGGTCACCATATAAGCGGCATCCTGAACGAGGACGCCGACATAGCGGTGGTCGGGGTGATAGTCCCAGGGGCGATGGGCGATGACGACATCGGCGTTCCACTCGCGGATCACCTTCGTGATGAGCTTGCGGTTCTCGAGCGTCGGCAGGAGTTCGCCGTCGTGGATGTCGAGCACCTCGCTTTCGACGCCGAGCTTCTTCGCGCAGGCGGCTGCTTCGGCCGTTCGTCGTTGAGCCAGCGCGCCTCCCGCCATCTGCCAGTGCCCGATGTCGCCGTTGGTGACCGAGCAGAGCTTCACCTTGTGCCCCGCCTTCGCCCACAGGGCGGCCGTGCCGCCGGCCTTGTATTCGGCGTCATCCGGGTGAGCGCCGAAGACGACAATCCGCAGGGGCTTTTGAGCGGCGTCCTGCGCGAAGACGTCGGAGGTTGTCGAGAGGAGGGCCAGCAAGGCGAGCAGCAGGCGGGGCATGGGGAGACCTGTGATGTGGGGTCAATACGGACAGCAGCAACCCGCCAATTTAGCCAGGTCGCTCGCGACCCGCCTGTGTGCGAGGGCGGCATTCTTCGTGGAACGCATCAGGGGGCTCACGCCCCCCGCTCGCCTGTGCTATGGCCCCGTGGGCGGCACTTCGGAGTCGACAAACGCCCGCAGCCAGCGCTCGAACACAATCAGCGCCCACAGCCGGTAGCTGTGATCCCATTTTTCCGACTGATGCTCGCTGATCAGTCGTTCCACGGTTTCCGTCTGGAAGTAACCGCGTGAGCGGGCAGTCGAATCGAGCAGCGTATCGTGCAGCAGCGGGCGGAGTTCGTTGCGGAACCAGTGAGCGAGGGGGACGCCGAAGCCCATCTTGGGACGGTTCTGGATCGAAGCCGGCAGCAGATTGCTGAACGTCTCGAGCAAAATCCGCTTCCCCTTGCCGCCGCTTTGCTTCAACCCGATCGGCATCCGGGCCGCCAGCTCCATCACGCGATGATCGAGGAACGGGCAGCGGGCTTCAAGGCTGTGGGCCATCGTCGCGATGTCGACCTTCGTGAGAATGTCGCAGGGCAGGTAACTGTGGACATCGACACATGTTGTTCGCGTGACGAGATCGCGATCGGGGCAGGCGGCGTAGCAGTCGAGCAGGAACCGGGCCGAATTGAATCCGCCGAGCCGTTGCTGGAACCCGGGCGAGTAGAGATCGCGCCGGCGCTCGGCGTCGAAGATGGTGATCCACCGCAGGTAACGCAGCTCGGGGCTCTCGGCGAGCCCGGCCGCAAACCGCTTGACCCGCCTGCCGAACGCCCGCTGGTTCGCGGAGGTCGGAATGTTCTGCCACAACTGCCAGGCGAACATGTTCCGCACGAACTGCGGCAGCCGATCAATCCGGCTCGCGAGTCGCACGGCTTCATACCGGTCGTAACCGGCGAACAGTTCGTCTCCCCCATCGCCCGAGAGTGCGACCGTCACCTCCCGGCGGGTCACTTCCGCGAGATAGCGCGTGGGAATGGCCGAGCTGTCGCCGAACGGTTCGTCGTAATGCCACGTCAGCTTCGGCAGCGATTCCAGGGCCGAGGGCTCGACCAGATATTCGTGATGGTTCGTTTTCAGGTGGGCCGCCGCCTCGCGGGCGAACGATCGCTCATCAAACTGGGCGACCGGGAAGCCGATCGAGAAGGTGTGGATCGGGCGGTCGGACAGCGACTGCATCAGCCCGGCGGTGATCGTCGAATCGACGCCGCCGGAGAGAAACGCCCCGATCGGGACATCTGACCGCATGCGCAGCCGGACGGCTTCGGTGAGAGTCTCGCGAAGTTTGGACTGCCATTGCTTGCTGGACCATTCGGAGAACGTCCAGTCGTTGATGTCGACAGAGGTGTCTTTATTCGTCGCCCCCTTGCTATATGGCATCGTCCAGTAACGCTTTACCTCCAGTTGGCCATTCTCATAGATCGCCACATGCCCGGGCGAAAGCTTGTTGAAGCCTTTGAGGATCGACCGCGGATGCGGGACGTACTGATAGGTGAAGAACAGGTCGACCGCTTCAGGGTCGACATCGCGCGGCACGCCGGGGATCTGCAGGATCGACTTCAGTTCGCTGCCGAACAGCAGGCGATCGTGTTCCAGCCGGTAGACCAGCGGCTTCTTGCCGACGCGGTCGCGCGCGAGGAACAGTCGTTTCCGGCGATTGTCCCAGATGGCGAACGCAAACATGCCCCGCAGCCGATGGACGCAGTCGATCCCCTCGTCCTCGTAGAGATGGACGATCGTTTCGGTATCGGTGTTCGTTGCGAACCGGTGGCCGCGGGCTTCCAGCATCGGCCGCAGCTCTTTGTAGTTGTAGATCTCGCCGTTGAAGGCGATCCACACGGAGCCGTCTTCGTTGGAGAGGGGCTGGTGACCGGCCGCGAGGTCGATGATCGACAGGCGGCGGAAGCCGAGGGCGGCGCCGGGAGCGGCGGGGTCTGGGAATCCGCCAGGGCCCGGTTCGCTCGACCAGTATTCGCCGGCGTCATCGGGTCCGCGATGGACGATCGCGTCTGTCATTCGCCGCAGGTCCGCGCGGGAAATCGGCCGGCCGCCCTCAATCCAACTGGCTCCGGCAATTCCACACATCCGAGCATTGACCTGTTGAAGAACGTGAATCGGGGATGCTGAATCTTAGCGTCCGTCCCGCGGGAGCGAATTGGAGAAGAGCGCAGGAAGGGGAACCACCGAAGTGACGGAAGTCACGGAAATGGCAAAGAGCGATTTGAGGGGATGACGGCCAGGCATGCGTGCGGAATAATCCGGTGACCTGTCCGACAATCCCTGCAGTGACTTCCCCCGGCCGATGCGCATCGCTCTTGCTCAACTGAACCCCATCGTGGGCGACCTCGCCGGGAATACGGCTCAGATCGAACAGGCCGCGAAAAACGCCGCTGAAGACGGGGCGGAACTGCTGATCTGCCCGGAACTGGTTGTCTGCGGTTATCCGCCGAAGGACCTGCTCCTGCGCAGCGGCTTCGTCGCCGCCTGCGATCGGGCGGTCAACGAACTGGCGGGCCGGTTGCCGCCGGATCTCGGCGTGCTGCTGGGGCACCCCACTCACCGCGGCATTACTTCGGGACGCTTCGCCAACGGCGCCAGCCTGCTGTTTGGAGGCCGGGTCGAATCGACGATCCACAAAACGCTGCTGCCCAATTACGACGTGTTCGACGAGCGCCGCTATTTCCGCTCGGCCGAATCGGTCCGGCCGATGGAGTTCAAGAACCTGCGGCTGGGGGTCCACATCTGCGAAGACGCCTGGTGGGGCCATGCCAGCACCAGCTACCACGACGAGCCGGTCCGCCAGTTCGAGCCGATCGCCGAGCTGGCGAAGCAGGGAGTCGACCTGTTCATCAATCTCTCGGCCAGCCCGTTTGAAGTCGCCAAGACCGACCGCCGTTCGCGGCTCGTGGAGCATCATGTGCAGGCTCACCAAAGGCCGTTTCTGTTTGTGAACCAGATCGGCGGCAACGACGACCTGGTGTTCGATGGGCATAGTTTTGTGACCGATGCCACGGGCCGGGTCGTGGAACGGCTCGCGGGGTTTCAGCCCGATTTTCGGGTGATCGACACGGAACGGTTGCCGGCGCGGCACCTGCTGTTTGACACGCCGCGCGAATCGCTGCTGCTGGACGCTCTCGTGCTTGGCCTGCGGGACTACGCCCTGAAGTCGGGCTTCACCGACTGCGTGCTCGGGCTGTCCGGCGGCATCGACAGCGCCCTGGCGGCGTACATCGCGGCCCGGGCCGTTGGGCCGAAGCAGGTGCATGGCCTCTTGATGCCCAGCCGGTATTCGAGCGACCACAGCATTCGCGACGCTCAGGCGCTGGCGGATGCGATCGGGCTCGATTCGCAAGTCGTTCCGATTGATGGGGTTCACAAGGCGTATGAGGCGTTGCCCGTCATCGGTGATGATCTGCTTGGAGAGGCGGCGAGCCTGTCGGACCAGAACCTGCAGGCCCGCATTCGCGGGGCGATCGTGATGACGCGCAGCAACCGCTATGGCTGGCTGGCCCTGGCGACAGGTAATAAGAGCGAACTGGCCGTCGGCTACTGCACGCTGTACGGCGATATGTGCGGCGGGTTCGCCGTGCTGTGCGATCTGCTGAAGCGCGACGTTTACGGAGTCTCGCGGTACGTCAACGAGCTTGAGCAGCGGGAGGTGATTCCCGTCAGCACGCTGACAAAGGCCCCCAGCGCCGAACTCGCCCCGAACCAGACCGACCAGGACACCCTGCCACCTTACCCGGTGCTGGATGGCATTCTGGAAGGTCTTGTGGAACGAGAGATGTCGGTGCGCGAGGTTGCTGAGACCTATCCGCTCGAAACGGTGCAGTGGGTTGCGAAGCGGCTCGACCGGAACGAATTCAAGCGTCGCCAGATGCCGCCCGGCATCAAGCTGTCGGGCAGGGCGTTTGGCAGCGGGCGGCGGATGCCGATGGCGGCGAGGATCGGGGTGGAATGACCCTGAATGGCGGGGTTCAACCCCCCTGCTCAATGGTTGCTGCTGTCACTTTGCCTCTGAGGCTTTCGCGACCACGGGAACCTGAAACTGATTGGTGGCGAGCGGCAAAGGAAACCCGGGAGGAACCTCAATGGTCACTGTGGCCATGCCGGGAACGGTCTCCGCGGGAGTCTCAAACGTCGTGGTATAGAACTCCCAGTAACAGCAGCGCTGATTCAGCGTGTGTGTCGTTCTCAGAGGCTCTGATCCAGCGGCGACCGGCCAGTCAATCTCGGTCTTGAATATGACTTCCGGCGGAAGAGAGTCGATGCTGAGGCGCGTGGCGTCCAGCTTGTCGAGCCCGATGTTGTTGAAGTGCACACTGAACCGATCGAGCGGCTGGCCGACGACGAACTCTTTTGATCGCAGGATGCGGGGCGTCAACGGCCCCGCAAAGTGGAACACCGGCGCCTCTTTCGGGGTCGCCGCCCAGAACGGGTTGAACCAGCCGGAATACATCGGCACGCTGCCGTCGACGTTGAGGGACAAACCGTAGGAATCCTGTGGCTTGCCGTCGTAATTCCAGCGGCGGAGATCGAATTCGGTATGCCGGAACGAGTCGGCGGTGCCGAATTCCTTCAGCCGGTAGTTGAAGTCGAAGCCCTGATGGCCAGATTCCGTCCGCCCGAACGAGCGGAGTTCCGATGGCTGAATCGGCGGGCCGTCATCCGTCAGATCCTTGTTTCCATTGCGATCGACATACAGCGACCGGCCATCTTCGACCATCCAGATCAGTTGCTCAGCGCGATCTCCGAAAACCAGCAACGCGTACCGGGGACTCCCCTCGTACTTTGGCTCCCGGACGATCGTTCGATCGAGCTTCATTAACAACTCGTTGCCGCTTGCTGATCCCGTGATCAGGCCACAAAGCACCATTCCGCCGAGCAGAAGTCCGTGACGCATCGGAAGCCCTCCAATTGAGATCTCGACAGTCTACTCGAATCAGACCGGTTCCGCCGGTTCGCCCGAGGCCACGCACTGCGTGATCACCAGGTCGCCGGTGACGTTCACCACCGTCCGGCACATATCGAGGATGCGGTCGACGCCGAACACAATGCCGATCGCCTCGGCCGGCACGCCGACAGACTGCATCACGACGATGATCAGCGGAATCGATCCGCCCGGCACGCCCGCGGTGCCGATCCCGGCCAGAACCGACATCAGAACCACCGTCAACTGCTGGCTCATCGACAGGTCGACCCCGGTGACCTGCGCCAGAAACAGCACCACGAAGCCCTCGAACAGGGCCGTCCCGTTCTGGTTTCCCGTGGCGCCGACAGTCAGGACGAAATTGGCCACCTTGGGCGGCAGCTTGAGGTCTTCAATGGCGACCTTGATCGCCGTCGGCAGCGTGGCGTTCGAGGAGCTCGTCCCCAGCGCGACCAGCATGGCTTCGCGGGACTGCCGGAAGAACTCCAGCGGATTCTTCTTCGCCAGAAACTGCAGCACCAGCGTATATGTGCCGAACAGATGCAGCGCCAGGCCGAAAGCGCAGGTGCCGACGAACCAGGCGAGCGTCTTCAGAATCGGGAATCCGAGCTGGGCGGTGACTGCGAACACCAGGCAGCCCGCGCCGACGGGGGCCAGTCGCATGGCGAACTCGATGACGGTCATCGAAACGGCGTTCAGGCCCGCCAGCCAGCTCACGAGGCCGGCGCATTTGTCCGGATTCACGGTGATCGCCGCGCCGAGGATGAGGGAGGCGACCATCACGGCCAGCATGCCGTTCCCTTTCGAGCTGCCATCCAGGGCGCCCACCATCTCCTGCAGCGGATTTTCGGGAATGAGATCGACGAGAGTGTCGCGCAGGGTTTTCGCGGAAGCCGCCTGCTGCATGCGGGTTTCCGTCTTGGCCCCCTCCTGCTCGATAATCCGCGCCGTCAGTTCGGGAGGGAGCCCCAGGCCGGGTTTCACCAGATTGACGAGCGTGACGCCAATCAGCACTGCCGAACCGGACAGGATTGCGGTGTAGGCGAGCGTGCGGAGCCCCATCCGCCCCAGGCGACGCAGGTCGCCAATCTCCACGACCGCGAGCGCCAGCGCCGAGACCACCAGCGGCAGCACCACCATGAACATCAGCCGCAGGAAGATTTTTCCGGCCGGCTCCACCCAGTACACAGTGGCATCCAGCCAGTCGGCCAGGCCGTTGTTGTTGGTGTCTGGTCCCCGGCCGCTGCCCACCACATTCGCCGCCAGCCCGAGTACGGCGCCGATCAGCAGGCCGATCAGGATTTTGGTGTGCAGCGGAATCCGTCGTTTGACAGGCGGGTCGTAGGTCGAAAGCAGTTCCGAATCATTCGGGGGCGTCGCGGGCGTCTCCACGATCAATCTCCAGTTTCAATGGACGCGGGCGAGAAGGCCGAGGCGGTGAGACTGTGACCAATGCACCAGCGCGCTGGCAACGCACAGGTCGAATGGAACCGGGAATTTGCGAAATCGATTGCTGTGCCGCCGCGCCGCGCAGGCTGTGGCGAACGTGGGGGTTTCCCTCGAAAGCGACAACCAGGTCGCCGGGCGTTCGCCGCACTTGACGGTCGCTTCCCGCGTCCCCTACGTTCCTTCCCCTCGCAAAAACAATCGCACACCTGTCTGCTTTTTTGGGAACACGCTGCAATGGCTGATCTGATTGCGCCGCATGGCGGTTTGACGGAACCTGTTTGCCTCACGGTTGGTGCGTCGGAAATCGACGCCTTCAAAGCGGAGGCCGAAAAGCTGCCGAAGGTTCCGGTTTCGGCCGCCGACCTCTCCAGCGTCTATCGGTTCGCCGATGGCACCCTCAGCCCGCTCACCGGCCCGATGGACCGCGAAACGTACGAACGCGTCCTGAACGAGGCCCATATCGTCCACAATGGCAAGAAATACGCCTGGACGATCCCGATCGCCTTCCCGGTCACCGAAGAACTCGCCAAAACGCTCGCCAAAGGGCAGAAAGTCGCCCTGACCAGCCCGGCCGGCGACATCGTCGCCACGCTGGATGTCAGCGACGTTTATCCTTGGGACAAAGCCGCCTACATCAAGGGGGTCTACCAGACGGAACGGACCGACCACCCGGGCGCTGCGATGGTGCTCGAAGGTGACAAGGACAAGACCTACCTCGTCGGCGGAACGCTCAAGGCCCTGCCGCAGCCGAAGAACCCGAATTTCGGCAAGTACGTGCTGACGCCCCGCGAAGTGCGGAAGCTGCTGGCCGAAACCGGCTGGGACGCGGCCGTCGCTTTCCAGACCCGTAACCCGCTGCACCGCGCTCACGAATACGCGCTGGTGTACGGTCTCGAAACTCTGATCCGTCAGGGCAAGAACGCCGGCGCCGTCCTGAACCCGCTCATCGGTGAAACCAAGGGGGACGACGTCAACGCCGAGATCCGGATGCAGACGTACGAGAGCCTCATCAACAACCGCGAATTCGGCGACGGCGACAGCGATGTCGAACTGTGGAAGAAGCGCGGCGAATCGGTCCCCGACCGCGTGAAGCTGCTCGGCCTCGACATCAAGATGTTCTACGCCGGCCCGAAGGAAGCGGTGATGCACGCCATCTACCGCCAGAACATGGGCTACACGAACATCATCATCGGCCGGAAGCATGCCGACGTTCCCTATGCCGACGGCACGGCGATCTGGGGCGACTTCGATGCCCACCAGATCTTTGAGAACCTGAATGGGGAACTCTTGATCCAGCCGGTGAAGGTGGGCTTCGCGGCCTACTACGAATCGATCGGCCGTGTGGACCTGACCGAGAACCACAAGGACGAGAAGCCCTGGTCGATCAGCGGCAAGGACATCCGCGCCACGCTGCAGAAGGGCGAAATGGTCGACCCGCGCGTGATGCGCCCCAGCACGTCGCAGATTCTGGCCGCGGCGATGAAGAAATGATGCCAAGCCGACGGTTTGCCGTCGTGACATGAGGATCTTGGAATAACCACGGAAAAAAGAAACCACGGATCAAAAGGATGAAACGGATGACGTTCTGAATGCGAGTCGTCCCACGACGGTCTCCTTTGGAGCATGCCATCCGTTTTAATCCGTGGTTGATTTTCACTCCGAATGAACCACGGAATGCACGGAAGACACGAAATCGGTCTTCCGTGCATTCCGTCTTTTCCGTGGTTCACTTTCTGATCGATGCGGCATTGCATGTTCCCCGATCTCAGCAAACTGAATCCCCCCCAGCGCGAGGCCGTGCAAAACCTGCACGGCCCCATGCTGGTGCTCGCGGGGGCGGGAACGGGCAAAACTCGCGTCATCACCATCCGCATGGCGCAGCTGATTGCCAGCGGCATTGCGGCGGACAAGATTCTGTCGGTCACGTTCACCAACAAGGCCGCGAAGGAAATGGCCGAGCGGACGCGGGCCATTCTGGGGGGCGGCAAGCAGAAGGCCCGGCCGTGGATCTCGACGTTTCATGCGCTGTGCGTGCAGATTCTGCGGTCCGATATTGAACGCCTCGGCTACCCGAAGAAGTTCACCATTCTTGACCGCGGCGACCAGGAATCGATCGCCCGCTCGACGCTGCGCGACATCCGCGTCACTGAGAAATCGCTGAAGCCCGGCGACATGCTGTCGATCATCAGCGGCTGGAAGTCGGGCGGGCTGGGGCCGAAGGAAGCGGCCGATGCGGCGGCTGATGACAAGCAGTACCTGGCTGCGATGGCGTACCGGAAATATCAGACCAAACTGAAGGCGACCGGCTCGGTCGATTTCGACGACCTGCTGCTGCTGACGGACGAACTGTTCGACGACCATCCCGACATTCTCGACAAGCATCAACAGCGGTTCAGCCACGTCCAGATCGATGAATACCAGGACACCAACGGCATCCAGTTCCGGCTCATCGAAGCACTCGTCGCCAAGCACAAAAACATCTGCGTGGTGGGGGACGACGACCAGTCGATTTACGGCTGGCGCGGGGCGGATGTATCGCACATTCTGAACTTCGGCCGGTACTTCCCGGGCGCGAAGATCGTGCGGCTGGAAGACAACTATCGCTGCACCGACCACATCCTCGACTGCGCGAACCGGCTGGTGCGTCACAATCGTGGCCGGCATGGCAAGGTGCTGCGGGCGAGCAAGAAGTCGCCCCATGAAGTGAAGTTCGTGAAGTACGAGGATGAGAACCTCGAGGCCGAGAAGATCGTGTTCGAGATCCGCTTCTACATTCAGAAGAAGGGAATCCCGGCCCGCGATTTCGCGATCCTGTTTCGCACGAACGAACAGCCGCGCATTTTTGAATCAGAGCTTCGCCGGCAGCAGATTCCCTACACGCTCGTGGGCAGCCAGTCGTTCTTTGATCGCAAGGAGATCAAGGACCTGATGTGCTATCTGAAGACCATCGACCGCCCCAGCGACGAAGCCTCGCTGCTGCGGATCATTAACGTTCCGTCGCGGGGGATCGGCGAATCGACCAGCAGCAAAATCGTCGATAAGGCCGTGAAGGAAGGGCGCGATTTCTGGACCGTCGCCCGCGAAGCGGCGACGAACGGGGAGGTCTCAAAAAAGGCGGCCGCCGCGCTGGAAGAGTTCCATCGGCTGCTGCAGTCGTTCACGCGGCGGTTTGATGAGAATCCGCGGCAGATGGATGTCCACGTCCGCGAGCTGATCGAAGCGATTCACTACGACCGCGAAATTGAGAAGCAGTACCCCGACCCTCAGGCCCAGTTGATGCGGCAGGGATTTGTCGACGAATTTGTGGACGCCGTGGCGGGCTACCTGGAGAAGTCCTCCGATCCGAACCTCACCGAGTTCCTCGACAGTTGTGCCCTGAACGACCGCGACGAAGAGCCTGACAAGGAAGAACAGGCCGCGCAGGACGCCGTGAAGCTGATGACGCTGCACTCGGCCAAGGGGCTGGAGTTCCCGCGGGTGTACATGGTGGGCATGGAAGAGAACATTCTGCCGCACAAGCGATCGGTCGACGCCGATTCAGCGCAGGCCATCGAAGAGGAGCGTCGGCTGTGCTATGTGGGTGTCACCCGGGCGCAGGAATTCCTGACCATGAGCCGGGCCGAGTCGCGGATCAAATGGGGCTCGCGCCGGCCGACCATTCCCTCGCGGTTCCTGCGCGAGATGCGAAGCGATGAGGCGCTCGAGGCGGAAGAGGAAGAAGACCAGTAGGGCCGGCTATGCCGGCCGCAAACGAACATGATGTCTCCTTGATGCATCGGCCGGTGAAACCGGCCCTACATCAACTGCATCAACCGAATTCTTCTTCGTCCTTCTGCACAACCTTTCGCGGGTAGCCCATCCACTGCAGCGACTTGGCGCACTTCGTTTCCGCGCCGCTTTCCAGCGCCTTCAGCACATCCTGGACGGTTTTGTTCATCGGCAGTTCGCGCTCGAGCTTTTTGACGACCTCCGCCGGCACGTTGATCGCCCCCTGGCCCGGTCCGCCCTCGACAAACGCCCGCTTCTGGTCGAACACGGCCCAGAACACCGCCCGCTTGTGGAGCTTGGCGCCGTCGCGAGCTTTGTCGGCATCCCCTCCTTTCGCGCGCTGACCGGCGACGGTGTAGAGGTCCGATCGCTCGAAAATGACGGCCAGCACGTTCCAGTCTTTGCGGCTGAAAAACCCCATTGGTGACCCCTCTGCTGTGCATGCGGCTCGCAAGCGAGCCGGTTAAATGTTGCGTGCTCGTGCGACGGCTTCAGCCAGGACGCGCTCGACCAGCACGCCCGTCACATGCCGGCGGAACTCCTGTGTTCCCCGCATGTCGGTAATCGGCGAAATGATTTCCACGACCGCAGCCGCCGCCGCCTTGAAGGCCGACTCATCCGCGGGGCGACCGGCCAGCAGGTCGCTCGCGGCCTGAGCAAACAGCGGCGTGGGAGCGACCGCCCCGACGCCAATGCGGGCCGATACGATTGATGTCTGCGATTCGTCCAGCGTCACCGCCGCACCGACGCCGACCACGGCAATATCCATTTCGTTCCGCGGAATGAATCGCCGGTAGTGTGATCCCGAATTCGCGGCCGGAGCCGGCAGTCGAAACTCGACCACCAGTTCCCCCGCCTGCAGCACGTTCTGCCCCGGGCCGGTGCAGAACTGTTCAATCGGCAGCTCGCGACGCTGACCGCCCGCCCCGGCCATGACCACCACCGCGCCGAGCGCGATCAGCGACGGAATGGAATCCGCGGCCGGCCCGGACGTGCAGACGTTCCCGCCAATGCTCGCCCGGCTTTGAATCTGCACGCCGCCGATGATGTGGGCCGAGTCGGAAATCGCCGAGTACGACTTCCGGATTCGTTCATCGCCATGCAGCTTGTAGCAGGGGACCGCCGCCCCCAGCCGCAGGCCTTCGGGGGAAAACTCGAGGATGTTCAGTTCCGGGAGCTTTTTGACATCGACCAGGAGGTCGGGTGAGAGCCGGCCGGTGCGGACGTGGTCAATCAGGTCGGTTCCGCCGGCAAGCGGCCGCGCGGGGGGCCCCGCAGACATCAACTCCAGCGCCTGGGCCAGCGTGGTGGGCGCCTCGTACTCGAAATCACGCATGAATCGGACCTTGCCAGTCGCGTCGCCGGTCTTCACCCCGGCGGGGTCATCCCGCCGAAGCAGCGAAGTTAACCGCAGGGGGACGAGGCCGCCAGTTTGCGGACGGACCTGCGCTGCGTCCCTGCGTTCGGTTTACTGGTTTTCAGACGGCGAGGCTGAGGTTGGCAGATACTGGTTCATCATGGCGGCGTAGTCTTCGCGAATCGGACTGAAGACATCGAGCACCAGCACTGGTCCTTCGATTGCCACGGCCCGGTGCGGAACATCGGGAGGAATGAGAAACATGGCCCCGGGTTCACAGAGTCGAGTTTCCTCGCCGATCGACAGCTGCAGCTTGCCGCGGATCAGCATCCCCCCCTGTTCGTGCGGATGCCGGTGCCAGGGGATTTCGGCGCCGGTCTCCATTTCGAGATGCGAGAGCATCAGGTTCTGCCCATGCGGCGTCCGCAGGCGGCATCCCGGCAGCGGCTCCAGCACCGGCACGGACGCAATCTCAATGAATCCCATCAGGCCTGCTCCCTGTTGACACGGAGTCGGCTGTCGCCAGACCAGGCGAATGGACCGGGTCTGGAACGGCGTGCTCCTGTTCCCTCGCAGCATCCGGTCTGGTCGCCGGCGTCGCAACCAATTCGAGATCTGCAATCAGCGGCAGGTGATCGGACGCGACTCGCGTCAGACGGTTTCGTGGCACGTCCGTCGCACGCACCCGATAACCGCTTCCCACGAAAATGTGGTCGATCCGCCGCAGGGGCCAGCTGGCGGGCCAGGTCGCCCGGCCGCGCGTGGCATCCTGCTGCTGAACGTCCGCAAATTGTTTCTCCAGCTGCCGGCAAACTTCGGACCCGGGCGCGGAGTTCAGATCGCCGCAGAGGACTGTTCGCCGGTTCCTTTCCGGCGCACAGGGCCAGCCATCGCCGAGCAGCGTCGACAGCTGGCGGCAGCGGTCGGAACGGGTGAGCCCGAGATGCGTGGAGATCACGTCCACCTGCCCGTCTCCGACGGCAACGCTCGCCCACACGGCCCCCCGAGGCTCGCGACGCGCGTCGCCTTCCGACAGCAGGGCGGCCTTGCGCAGCGTCATCGGCCAGCGGCTGAGGATCGCGTTGCCATAGCGTTCGCCGGTGTGATCGATCGCAGCGCCGAACTGCATTTCCATCTCCAGGAGGTCGGCAATGGTGCGGGCCTGATCGAGCGACCGGCTGCGCGGCCGTCCGACATCCAGTTCCTGCAGGCAGATGATGTCCGCATCCAGGCTGGCCAGAACCCGAGCGATGCGTGCCGGCGACAGGCGTCCATCCAGGCCGACGCAGCCATGCACGTTGTAGGTCGCCACCCGCACGGATGACCGCGCACGAGGGGACGCAGCCTGAGTTCGGATGCCCGGTTCCAGCCAGCGCAGGGCGAGTTCACGCAGGACTCTGGGACGCAGCCTCGCTGTGGGAACTCGCGGCGCATCGGGCGGAGTGACGAGAAAGCCGCTCGTTTCTTCGGGCCCGGGTCCGCCATGGGCGCCGACTTCGTCGACAAAGGAAACCGGACGCTCGCCGCGTCTCCAGCCGCAGATCACCAGGTCGCCAGCATCGCGATGCCGGGCCAGCTTCTCGAAATCCTCAGCCAGCATCGACAGGTGCGGATGCTGCTCGCCAAACAGCGTTGCCGCGTCGTCCGGCAACCGGAATTCACCCGCTGGCGTCCACACGACCGCCCGGTCGGCCTGCCGCGTCATGACGAGCGGAATTTTCGCTTCCGAGACCAGCCGTTGTGCCAATCGGGCCCGCATTTCGTCGGCGAGTTTTCCGGGCCAGTACACGTGGCCGAGGGGGCCGATGGCCACCGTCAACGGGTCTTTCGGTTCAGGCTCGTCCGCGTCCTGTTCCGCAGGTTCCGCGGCCTGTCCGGAAGGCGTGCCATCGAGCGGCAGGAACTCGCGGGCCGCTTCGCAGACGGCTTCGTCAATCGAGCGTCCATGCATTTCCGAATAAGGCAAAACGGCCTCCTGTCCGTGATCGGCGATGATCCACACCTGGTAATTCCGCCGCGGCGATGCGTGAGCCGCATGCCAGATGCGATCGATGCTGCGGTCAATGTCGCGGAGCGCCCGGCGAGCGATGTCGGAATCGGGTCCGCAGTGATGGGCCACATCGTCGTAGCCCAGAAAGTTGGCGTGGACCCGGGAAACTCCGCGGACAGCATCAGATTCGACGGCGGCCGCGGTCGCTTCACGCAGCACGACGCTGGCAATGAGATGCCGGGGGATGAATTTGATTTCGGCCAGCCAGTTTCGCACCTGCGTCCGACGTCGCATGAGGCGCCAGGTGACGAGCACCGATTCGCGAAGAACCTCGACGCTCATTCGCGCCAGAGCTGGCAGGTGCAGGAGAACTAAGATCGCTTTCTTCCAGACCCCTGCTTCATCGAGACGTTTCCAGCGAGCGCGGCCGGGGCAGAACTGCGCTTCGTCCGCGCCGCCGGAGTAGATGTCGCAGTAGGCCGACCCACCCTGCAGCAGTCCGCGACTGCAAGCAGCCAGCTCCTTCTGAATCGGCTCAGCGATGCTTTCTTCGAGCATTTCAAAGACCCGGCCGGTGCGGTGATCGCGAAAGCTGTAGGCGGGCACGGCCTGCTCGACGCCATAGAACAGTTCCCCGAGCACGGCCGGCGTGGTCGCGGGGACTCCTGAATACAGTGTGTGAACGCAATGCCCGTCGTCGTGCACGAGCGACGCCAGAAACGGGACGCGACCCGCAGCCAGGGCTTCGTCCAGCCGCCGCCGGGACAGCCCGTCGATCTGCAGAATGATCAATCCAGGGTCATCCGACGGCGGATGAACAGGCGGCAGTCCTAACAGGCGGACGATGATTTCGCGGCGGCTGAACCAGCGTTTCACCAGCCGGCCAATGGCCACCAGTTGCCTGAGTGCGGGGATGCGTGAAGGGACCACCGAGGTGGCGATGGCGGGCTGCGGATCCAGCGGTGCAGACATGGAAACGTGGGGCAGGGGGGCGTGTGGCTGCTGCGATTGTCTCATCGGCCGTCGCGCCGGATAGCCCCATCCTCTGCGGTGCGGTGATCCCGTCGGGAACTGCGTCATTCGGGAAATTTTGTCCACGTGTGAAATTTTGTTCATAGTGAACTTGACATCACTGAAACGGATGTTCAATATCTGCCACTGAGGAATGGGCTTTGTCAGCGGGCACGGATGCGATTTCTTTTTGTTTCTGGTTTTCAAGCGGCTAACGGAAGTCAGTGGCTCTGGGCTTTGAGGATCAGCTGCTCTCGAAAGCAGCCGTGATCGTGTTTCCAACGTGAGAGTGCCGTCGAAGGCGTGTTGCCCGAAATCGTGCAACGGCTGGCTGCCCTCAGAGTGCGCGCCACATATCAGGAGAACGGTGATGATTCGTTTCAAACTGGCGGCACTGGCGTTGTGTATGGGTGCGGCGTTGTGCGGGAGTGCCCGGGTGGAAGCCTCGGCCCAGCCCGGAAAAACTCAGAAGGTGATCTACCCTGGCGGGCGGGTGGTGTATGAAGCCGTCGCGGAGAAGCCGGCCCCGGCGCCGGCAGCGGCCGAAGCCGCGGCTCAGGCTCCGGCCAGCATCGCGGAGACCGCATCGACGGTGGTCGAGGCCTCGCCCGTCAGTCTGGTGCAGGCGCCCACGCCGGCCGACGGCACGGCGCTTCCCTGCGCGGGTTGCGCGGACGGCGGGACGCCCCAGCCGGGCGGCGAGTGCAAGGAGTACAACCCCCCCTTCATCATTCCCGGCAGTGATGATGACTGCGAAGGGAAGAAGGTCTGCACGGACAAGGACAATCCGCAGAAAGGGAAGCTTGGCGAAGTGAACGGCGGGCTGGTCAAGTTCTACAAGGATCCCTGCAAAACGTTCCGCGCGGTCGCGCCCATTCCGGTCATCGTCAAGAATCAGCGCGAGGAGTACATCTTCGGCAAGGCGAAGTACGGCGAGAAGTGCTGCGAGTACGAAGTGTGCGTCGTCACGAAATGCTGCTGCATCGATACCCGTGAATGCGAACTGCGCAACAAGGAAGTGAACATGCGGGCCTGCCGCCGGACCAGCGGCGACCTGATCGATGTGTACGTTCTCAACGAGCCCGGCTTCCCGGAGCAGTGGGTGCTCGACCTGGGACTGTCGACGGCCGCGTTTCAGGCAAAGTACCCGGGCAAGCCGGTTCCGTAACCCGGACTGATCTGGAGTCGATGTGAACTCCTGATGTGGAGCGTCCTATGACAGTGGCTTCGCCGCTCGCCATCAGGACGCTCCACGCAGGTTGCGCCCGTGACAGTCCAGCCGCGATCACAATCCGAACGACCGCTTCAGCACCTCGGCGTTCACCTCCCCAAACCGGAACACGCTGCCGCTTTCGACGTTGTGAAACACGATCTCGGCCGGGCTGAAGAGTGTCGGATCGATCTTGTAGAAGTCGTGGCCGGCTTCTTTGAAGATGTCGACGAAAGGTTTTCCATAAGATAGCGATGACGACGATGGCACCTTTGGTCCAATCAGCCGCAGCTCTTCATCTTCGGCTTCGACCCACAGCGTCACGCGCCCGCCGTAGAGGATGGCGTCGTTGGTGCGGCCAATGGCGGCCAGATCGTCGGCCGCCACGGGGCTGATGGGGGCTGTGCCGAAGGCGCTGATGACCTGCGTGGTGTCGAAACCAAGTTCGTGCAGCTTGTGCAGGGCGGTCTCCACGCTGCGGGCGACCACCTGCATATTCCCGGCGATGCTCGAGGTGGGAGCGACGAGGAGCGCGACACGCTCCGGCTCGACCTGACATTTCTCCGCAATCAGCGTGACGACTTTCAGGTCGGGCAGTCGACCGGCTTCCAGCACGCCAATGACGGCCGTCGCCTCCTCACGATACTCCAGCTGTTGAAAGATCTCCTCGTTGGCGTACGCGGCTCGCATTGGCCCCGAGCCCATGCCGAAGAACTTGCCGACCTGCACTTTCCAGCCGGCGTACTGGCTGAGGAGGCAGGCCTCGGTGGGGTTGTCGGTCGAGACGTTCAGGTGCGGCCACGTGCAGCCGGCGACTTCACCGTTGGAAATCTGGATTTCCCCGAGGCCCGCCATGCAGATCTCGGCCAGCGCCAGCCCCGCCGCCAGACTGCCAGTCGCTTCGACTCCGAAGTCGAGGATGCAGCCGGCCCCCTTCACATCGACGGCTTCCACCCGCAGGTCGTCGACGGCCGCCAGGGCCTGGTTCACCAGGTTGAACGCGGCGTCGTTCAGCAGGGGCGGGTTTTCCTCCGCCTCGTCGCCATCGAATTCATCATCCGGCAGTTCAAAGTCATCAGTCATGAAAAATCTGCAATCAGGAAGCAGGTGTCACGGGGAAAGCCGGCTGCGAACGCAGCGAAAACCAATCGCATCATCACGGGAGTCTTCGGCAACGGCCCGTCGGGTGGAACTTTGCAGCCGGGTGAAATCATCCTTCCACGAGCCGCCGCGCAGCACGCGACGGGCAGGGGGGCGGCTGTCTGCGGCATTTCCGTTCGGCGGCGACGAGTCGCGGGCGGAGCCATCGGTCGGGGCCGACTGGTAGTCGGGATGCCACGCATCGCTGCAAAATTCCCAGAGGTATCCGTGCATGTCGTACAGGCCCCACGGGTTCGGCTTCAGGACGCCCACTTCCGGGTCATTTCCCGCCGCGTTGCCGGTATGCCAGGCGTAGTCGTTCAGCTGCGACGCCTGCGGCGCGACATCCCCCTCGGCCTGGGCTCGCTCGCCAAAACTGTAAGGAGTCGTCGTTCCGGCCCGGCAGCAGTATTCCCATTCGCTTTCCGTCGGCAGCCGAATCACTTCATCGGCCGCAATGAGCCCGGCCGCCCGCAGTCGTTCGGTCACCCGCCGGCAGAACTCCCGGGCGTCGCCAAACGTCATCGATTCCGCCGAGTTGCGAGGCCCTTTCCAGCGGCTGGGGTTCGTCCCCATCACGGCTTCGTACAGGTTCTGCGGCACTTCATACTTCGCGATGGCGAACGGCGTCGACAGCGTGACGTCCCGCACCGGCTGCTCGGCGGGGAGATTTCCGCCCTGCCGGAATGTTTTCGGGAACGGGCCGGTTCCGGGCGAGATTTCGACGAACTCGCTGACGAACGTTTTCAGGAGCTGCAGGTGAGCGGGCGATTCCCCGTAGCTGGAAGACGACAGGGACGCCAGGACGAGCAGGGCGGCCATCGAAACCTTGCGCAGGACAGTCAGCATGGGACTCACGGGAGGGTGAACTCCGGTGCTCGCTGAAGGGAAGGGACGCGTCGCGTCACGTTGGGATTCCGGGCACGGTCAATGCTTTCCCATTGTGGCGACTGTCGAGCTCCATGAGAAATGGCGCCGCCGCACGGCTCCATTTGTCGGGCGACGGATAATGCCCGGCCCCCTCCCCGAAGGTGCTGCGCAGCATGTCGGTGTCGATAATTCCCGGATTCAGCGCGACAGCCGCCAGTCCTTTGGGGAGATCGTGGGCGAGGGCCTGGGTCAGCCCTTCGGTGCCCCATTTGCTCGCACAGTACGGCGCGACCTCGGGGGAGGTCGACCGCCCCCAGCCGCTCGACAGGTTGACGATCACTCCCGATTTCCTCGCGATCATGGCCGGGGCGAACGCCCGGATGCAGTGAAACACCCCCTTCAGGTTCACATCCATCACGCGCGAGAAGTCGTCGACCTCGACAGCCCACAGCGGAGCGTTCTGATTGATGACCGCCGCATTGTTGATGAGCAGGTCTGGCGCGCCCAGATTCTCGATCACGGCATCGGCCCAGCTCTGAACGGTCGCCGCGTTGGTGGTGTCGACGACGTCCACCCGGTGCGGCGCCCCCAGCCGGACCGCCACTTCCTGCACGCGGTCGCGATTGACGCCGCAGCCCACAACCACCCAGCCCGCTTCAGAAAAGCGATCACAAAGGGCCCGGCCCAGCCCGCGCGTCGCACCGGTGATGGCGACTGTTTTCGGCATGTTTTGCTCCTGGTTACGCCTGCCCGTCGACCAGCCGCAGAATCAGTGGATCGATCAGGCTCGTCGCCACTCCCTTGGCGTCGGCGAATGAAAAATGGGCGCTGTGCTGATGCGGCACCGAAATGATATGGGCTCCTGCAGCCGCGGCGGCCTTTGTTCCCATTTCGCTGTCTTCGAGAACGAGCATTTCCGCGGGATCGACACCCAGCCGGCCCGCGGCGGTCAGGTAGATTTCCGGATGCGGCTTGCCGTGGGTGACATCCTCCGCCGTCAGCAGCGTGTCGAACCGGTCCAGCAGGTCAATGCGGCCCAGCAGGTGATTCAGGTACGACCGTTCCGACGACGTGGCGACCGCCTTCGGCAGCCCCCGGCGCTCGATGCGCTCCAGCAATTCAAACAACCCTGGCATCGGCTGGAGGATGTCGTCCAGCATGGCGAAGAAGATTTCCGTCGATTCCTGCTGCAACTGTTCGACCGTGTCGTCCAGCCGCATGATCTCAATGAGATACGCCAGGGCTTCATGCGAGCGCCGGCCCATCATGCCATGAAACACCGCAGGCGTCGGCTCTTTGCCGCGACGACGCAGCAGCTCCGTGCCGCTCAGCTGGAACACTTCCTCGGTGTTCACCATCAGGCCATCGAAATCGAACACGACGGCCCGGATGCTTGGCAGTGACTGCCTGGCTTCAGTTTCGCTCATGCGGGGAGCATAGAGCCGCTGCGCGAAAAGTCATTCGACCCGGCGTCACTTCTCGCTGAGGGCCTTGTCGGCCGCGGCTTTTGCCTGTTCTTTCTCGGCGGCGGTCAGCTCACGGAGGCGCAGGTTCTTCAGAGCGGCGGTGGTCTGGTAGGTCGCAAATCCAAAGGGGCGATTGGCTTCGACTTCGAGACGCACATCCACCTTCCGGTCGCGGTGGTCGAAGCCCCCCAGAAATCCGTCATCGATCCAGGCGTCGACCCGCTGTTCGGTGACGCGCATGCGGACCTTGTACCAGCGGCCATTTTCGACCTCGAGAAAACCGGTGGTTTCGTTTTCCGATGCATCAGAGCCATCGATGGAGGAAAACCCGGTCAGCCCGCCTCCCCAGCCGCCCACAATCAGCGTGCAGGGCGAATCCTGAATGGGAAACGTGAAGCCGACAAAGAAATCGCCGCCGGCGACCCGCTGGGCTTCAAACGTCACCTCATAATTCACTTTGGGAAGGTCTTTCCCCTTCCACACAATTCCGGACATCTTCCCCTCTCCGGGGGTAATCAGCAGGGCGCCGTCCTTCACCGTGATCGGGCCACCCTTGTAGTGATCGGCCGGCTGCCAGCTGCCCAGCGTTTTGCCATCGAACAGCGATTCGCCGGCCGGGGGGGGCGCCGGCGCGGCGGGCTGCTCGCCCATCGCCTTCAGGCCGGCAACCAGCGACAGCACGACGACGAGACTCATTTGAAAGCGATTCATCCCGCTCACCCGACATTCGACCTGGCTGGATTCCTGGGCGGCAACGCCGCCGGACGTCTGTGCAGTCTACCGGCAATTCGTCGGTCCCGCCCCTCTGTCGAGTCGACGCGGGGGAGCCTTCGGACGGTTGCCAGCGCCGCGCTGGAACGTTGTATGTTTCGCCTTTTTCCTGCAGAATCGGCCAGCGGTGGCTGCAAAACGCCATTGGCACTGCCGAAGTGCGGGTTTTCCTCTTGGGCGGCCGGCGGACCTCTCCTACAGTCCCGCCCCGCACCTCCCCCTGAACCTTGTCGACGATCGACCGCCGCCAGCCATGTTTCGCTTTCTCCAGGCACACGCTTCCTCGCTCCCTGGCGCCTGGCGGCCGGAGCGGGCGAATCAATGGACGCATGCACTCGGGCTGCTGTTCAGCCTGATTGCCGGCGGCTTCATGCTGGCCAGCGTCTGGGCGAGCGGCGATTCCTCGCGGCTTTACGGCTGCACGGTTTACGTGGTGGCGATGGTCGCGCTGTATGCCGCCTCGACGCTGTCCCACAGTTTCGAGGAGGGGCCTTACCGCGAGTTCTATCGCATGCTCGATCAGATCTGCATTTTTGTGTTCATTGCGGCGTGCTTTACCCCGTTTGCACTGGCGCATCTGCAGACGCCGTTCGGCTATTGCGTGCTGTTCGCGATGTGGGCCATTGCGTTGACGGGCGTCGTCATCCGTCTGCGCAGCCCATCGCAGACGTTTCCCATCGCGTTGTTCATCCCGCTGGGCTGGCTGCCAGTGCTGGTGATTCCACGTTTTTTTGAGGTCGGACAGTGGTCGGGCCTGATGCTCGTGCTCGCTGGCGCGCTGGCGTACACCGGCGGCTTCTGGTTTCTGGCGAACGACCACAAACGCGCCTGGTATCACCCCGTCTGGCATCTGAGCACCATCGCGGGGACGGCGTTTCATTACGTCTTTCTGCTCGAATTTGTCGCCCGGCAGCACGGCTGGTCGGGCGCGCTGGCCACGCGCTGACGGGTCTTTGCGGCGGGTTGTCGATTTCGTCGCCGATTGTTCATCAATGCGACGCAACCTGTCGAACTTCGCGCCGTTTTCACATTTCGCTCGTGAAACATTAACTGGCAGGTCCGAGAGTCCCGCACCAACTCCGCAAAGCTGAAAATCACTTCAGGCTGAGGCGGTGGCGGTTCTCATCAAGGATCTCTCCATGCAGCGCTGCGTCTTCGCCCGGCGGAAGAATGCTCTTTCCCGCGGCGGCTTCACCCTCATCGAACTTCTGGTCGTGATCGCCATCATCGCGATCCTCATCGCCCTGCTGCTTCCCGCCGTCCAGCAGGCACGCGAAGCGGCGCGCCGCACCCAGTGCAAGAACAACATGAAGCAGATCGGCCTGGCCGTTCATAACTTCGAGAGCACCTTCCGTGTTCTGCCGCACCCCGGCCAATGCGACAGCACGGGCGGATCGTCGACGAGCTACATGACCCAGTCGACCCCGACGTTGCTGCTGCCGTACATCGATCAGGCGCCGGTCTACAACCTGATCGACTCCACCACCGCCTGGTCGCAGCTGGTGACGGACTACTCGATTACCCAGGCCAGCGGCGCCACCACCGGAACCACGGCGACCGGCGCCATTCTGAATGCGAATTCCACGGGCCGCGTGTACAACGACCCGGCCGCCACGCAGGCGCACCGCGACGCCTACAAGGCCAGGATCGAAGCCTTCATCTGTCCGTCCACTCCTTTGGGGGCACGGGGACCGGACGGCTACGGCGGCTGGGACTACATGTTCATTTCCGTCAGCGACGTCGAAGATGGTTCCGCTGGCGGGACGGACCCGATCGGCACCCGTCCCACGGCTTCCGCACGACGCACCGCCATGACCGTTCAGGGCATGCTCGCCTGCGATAAAAGCTGGGGCTTCGGCCGTGTCACCGACGGCACGTCCAACACCTTCCTGTGCATCGAAGACGCGTCCCGCGCTCATCCGTCAATCGCCACGTTCGGCTCCTACTCCAGCCGGCCGTCGGCCGTTGCCGAAGGCGTCGACTGGCAGTCGACTGCCGGTGGCGCGGTGACGACGGGCGGCGGACGCCGGATGTATGCCTGGGCGGACCCGGACGCGGGAACCAACGGCTTCTCGGGCCCCAGCAATGCCACGGGCGGAACGTCGCGCGTGATTGCCATTAACCAGAACCGGACCCCGCAGGGTGGCCCGGCGACCTGCCGGTGGAGCACCAATAACTGCGGACCGAATGACGAGCCGTTCAGCTTCCACGTCGGCGGTGTCCACGCGCTGATGGGCGACGGCGCAGTTCGCTTCGTCAGCGAAAACATTGACGCCATGACGCTGAAGTGGCTCACCGGATCGCAGGACGGCCGCGTGATCGGCGAGTTCTGAGCGTCTCTCGGTTTGTCGTTCCTGAATCGTCGCCCTGCGGAAAACCTCCGCAGGGCGACTTCCTGATGGCCACGGCTCATTCAACTGCCTGCGGCGCAGTTCATTCAAAGGTGTTCACGATGAATTTGTCACGACTCGGCTCCTCCAGCATGTTCCGGGCCTTGGCCCTGGCGACGGGACTGGTGCTGGCTGTCGGATGTGGGGGCGACGGTCTGACGTTGAGGCCCGAACCGACGGAGTTCACGGTGAAGGTCACGTCCGGCGGAAAGCCCGTTTCCGGGGTGAACCTCGGGCTGAATCCGACCGGCGACGGTCTGCCCGCCGGCATTCCGCTGAAGGACGGCAGTGGATCGGGCCGGGCGATTCCGGGCGAATACATGTACTTTGTGGCGCTCGGCGACCCGAAGGGAGCTCAGCAGGTCAAGGAAGCAGCTGCGGTCCTCAAGACGATCCCGCAGAAATACCACGAAGGGGATCCGGAACGGGTCATCAAGATTTCGAGCGGAGCGACGGTCGAGCTGCAACTCGACTGATGTGCAACCCAATTGATGTGTTGCGTCGAGCATGACGGGAGGGGGAGGCTCCGCACGAGCCGCGAACGTTGCCAGCGATCCATCTGAATGACCTGTGCTCGAATCGCTGTGGCCACAGCGCCCCGGCCCCGGCCCCGCACGCGCGGCTGGCCGGATTGTTGAACCAGTGTGCAGCACTGCCGGGTTCCTGGACCTGGCCGCTTCCTCTGGCGCGTTCCGTGTGCGCCGCGACCGTCCGTCGTCCAGCGGCGGTGGGGCTTCGGGTCGCCAGCCCTGAGCCCTGTTCGACCTGAACCAGGGTTCCATCCGTCACCGGGCTGGTGTCGCACCTGCCTATTTCCAGAGCATCGTCGCTGTCAAATTGCAGTCGTGCAATTCTGCAACAGGCGCGGCAGGGATGGACGAGCCATGAGAATGCCGGCAAATTCGGGCCATGAAAGAGGTTGAAGAAAATTCCCTGAAGCGGCGCTCAGTTTGCTGGTGTGAATGCAATTTCCGTCCACGTTGATCGGTCGTACCGCTTGGGCGCGCTTCGCTCCATGAGTCCCGATCGCGTCTGTTTGTTTCATGCACACTGGAGATTGAATGCTTAAGACTCTGTCGCGGCCGGTGAGTCCGGCCGCGGTTCGGCGTGCGTTTACGCTGATCGAACTGCTTGTCGTGATTGCCATTATCGCGATTCTGATCGCCCTGTTGCTGCCCGCCGTGCAGCAGGCCCGTGAGGCCGCCCGCCGCACGCAATGCAAGAACCACCTGAAGCAGTTGGGACTGTCGATTCACAACTACGAGTCGACCTACAACAAGCTGCCCAGCTCGGGCATTTACTACAACGGCTCGGGCACGGCGTCGGTGACGAATCCGCGTCCGTATGCGGCGTTCCCGGTGTCGTTCTTTACGGCTGTCCTGCCGTACATCGATCAAGGGCCGCTGTACAATCAGTGGAATTTCGGCTTCCACTACCAGGGTGTTTCCACGAACACCCAGCTGGCCACGGCGTACATCGACCCGTTCCTCTGCCCGAGCAACGGGAACTTCAGCCGCAACGGCGGTCGCGGATTCGGGCAAACCGATTACATGCCGGTGGCCTACACCGACATCGACCCCGCCACAGGCAACCGCAACATCGCGTCGGCCACGGCCGCCGGAGCGACCCGCGAAGCCATGCTGGGCGGCCCTGCCAAGGCAGGCTTTAACGAAACCATCGACGGCACCAGCAACTCGATCTGCATCATCGAGGCGTCGGGCAAGGCGGCCGAAGCGGCCAGCGCCGGGGTCGATTACATCCCGGTCGTGGCCACGGCGGCGTTCCCGGGTGGGGGAGCTTCGCTGCCGGCGGGCATCTGGGGGCAGCCTCTCGCCAGCGTCACCGGCGGTCAGGCGGCATCGTGGTGCGGAACCGGAAACAACTCGTTCTGCCCCAATCGCTGGGCCGATCCGGCCAGCGGCGACGGTGTGTCCGGCTCGTTCAGCAACACGTCTCCCTCGGTCGCGATGGGAACGGATTCGAAAATCATCAACCAGAACACGACGCCCAAGAACGGTCCGGCGGCCTGTCCGTGGACCCGGAAGGACTGCGGCCCGAACACCGAGCCCTTCTCCTCGCACACCGGCGGCGTCCATGCGCTGATGGGCGATGGCACCGTGCGGTTCCTGTCCGACAACCTCGACAAGCAGACCCTGCGTCGGCTGCTGTCTCGCGCCGATGGCGAGCCGATCGGCGAATTCTGATCGACGCTTCAAAGGCCGACTCACGATTCGAGAAGCCCCGCCGCGAGCTGTTCGCGGCGGGGCTTCTTTCGTGCACTCGCCGGCAAGGAGGGGCGTTTCGGCGGTTTCCGCCGCTGGAAAGCTTCTCCGGCAGTGACGTTCGTGACGGATGCCGCCGGGCAGTGTGCGGTCCCGGTGGCGGACGCGTGCGGTTCCCCTTGCGGAGGCAACCGCCGCCTGCCGAAGGAATGAGTCGAGACTCTGGCGTCCGTCCCCGCAGGGGAGGGCGCCGCGGGAGGCCCCGGCCGACAGTGGCCGGGCTTCGGGGCGGCCACGACCCGGACGGTTCCGTCTGGTGATCGAGTTGTCCGCAGTCGAGTCAGCGACATCCTGTCCAGATTCAGACCAGTCGCCAGGGACGGCGCTGCTGCAAAGTGCACGGCCGTCTCCGGCGTCGAACGGAAACGCCGTGGCGAAATCAGCCGCCTCCGCCGACTCCGCGAAGCCGACGACCGGGCGTCGTGCGGCCGGGTGGATGGTCTATCTGACCGCCGCGGCCATCGCCCTCATCTGGGTCGCCTGCTGGCAACTGCTGTCGATCGACGCCCTGCGCCAGCGTCTGGGCGAAATCCAGCTGTACGCCCAGAGCAAGCCACTCGCCGCTGCGGGCATTCTGGCGGGCGTTCTCACGCTCGTGCATCTGGCCGCGGTGCCGGTGGCCTCGCTGCTGGCGGTTCTCGCAGGCGTCGTTTTCGGACGCTGGATGGGGCTGGGAGTGGCATCGCTGGCGGCGATGGTCGGCTGTTCGCTGTCGATGCTGCTCAGCCGACGACTCATCCGCCCGGCCTTCGAAAATCATTTCCCCGAGAAGCTCGAGTCCCTCAACCGGCGGCTGGAGAAGCACGTCGCTTACGACCTGTTCGCCCTGCGGATGACGCCCTTCGTGCCCTCCGCCGTGGTGAACGTGCTGATGGGCGTGAGCGATCTGAAACTGGTGACGCATGCGTGGGTCACGCTCGTCGGTTCGCTGCCGGGGCTGTTTCTGCTGGTCAGCGCCGGGGCGGCGGCGGGAACGGTGGAGTCGCCGGGGGAACTGCTCTCGCCCTTCATGGCCGCGCTGCTGACCACTCTCGGCGTCCTGCCGGTCGTTGTGCGGATGTCGATCGGAGTGTCGCGTCGACGGCTGATCACGTCGGGCTGCATTTTCGCGACGGTGGTGCTGTGCGCCATCGGCGGACGGATGTGGTTGCGGTACCAGGCGGCCGATTCGATGACTCTCAGCATTCAGGAACTCTCGAACGCCGACTATCCGGAAGACCCGTCGTCCCGCAGCATTCACCACGGCAAGTATCAGGGGCGCGCCCTGACGCTGACGAAACGCGACGACACCCACTTCGATTTCGCGTTCGAGCCGCGGCATTCGCACATCGCCCGCATCGTCCTGAAGAATGTCGACTGCAGCCTGATGACCCCGAGCGTCCCGGAATGGGTCAAAGGCAACTCGACGCTCGAACGGATCACCCTCGCCAGCCGGCAGTTCGCCCGCCAGCAGGTGCGCTTCGGCGGCAGCACGTCTCCGTACCTGGAAGTGACCGGCGGCGACGGCTTTGAAAAACAGCTGCTGTACTCGGCCGAGCTGGTGAAGAACTCGCTCCGGGCCGGCCTGTGGGAAATCATGCTCTACACCCACGAGCGGGGTGAGAAAACCTTGTATTACCAGGGCTGGTTCAACTTCCCGCTCGGGCATTACAAGCGGCTGTTCGAGCAGAATACCGGGCTGTCGTACTGGAAGCACTTTTACTACCTCGAGCACGAGTCGGCCGCGGAAGGGCAGGTGGTGAAGCTCGATGACCTGCGAAAGGTGTCGCGCGAAGCGGAAGCGCGCTGCGTGCACGACCCGGCGGAACGCGTCTTCGCAGCTGGCGAGCAGGCCCGTCGCCGCCGGCTGACCATCGGTGAAAACCTGCTGTTCTGGAAAGATTACACCGACGGGCGCGATGTGCGGTTCGCGTCGTTTGTCGCTCCCGGCCGCTACCGTGCCGACCGTCTGCAGGGGCACAAGCTCCATCGCATCGACCGGTTTGAGAAGGCCATCACGCGGCAGATCGTCAGCTGCGCCGACAAAGAACCCCGCAGCGAAATCGAAATCAACCTGGCGAGTTCGCGCACCGGGAAGAAATGCCGCCTCGTGATCAGCGGCTTTCAGTGGGAACGGCTCCCCGCGGTTCCGATCGAAGAGTACCCCCGCGGCCGGTACATGCCGATGGGCATCGCCGTCCCGCCGATTTTCCAGGACTATCCGGAACTCGCTCAGGGGCCGCCCCAGCGGTCGCCTTACTTCGCCATGTTCCTCGACGACGAGAACTGCTTCCTCGATCCCCGCTCCATGGGAGTCGAAGGCCCCATCGTCCATCGCGACATCCAGCACCCCAACTGGGTGCACGTCTACCTGATGTCGTACGAGCGGCATGCCCTCGTCGGACACTGGATCATCGAACGGACCTGACGCGGCGACTTCCAGCGCCGTAGTTCAGGGCGCCGGGCCGGCCCGCTACTTCAGCCCCGCCTCGCGCAGCTTCTGGCGCAGCGTCGACCGATGGATCCCCAGAATGGTCGCGGCTGTCGTCTGGTTCCCGCCACAGCGTTCCAGCGTCGCCTCCAGCAGCGGTCGCTCGACGGTCGACAGAAACCGGCTGTAAATGTCCGCCAGCTCGGCGTCGCTGGCATCGACGTTCTCGGGAAACGCATCCTCCGCCCAGTCGACGATGCACCGCGACAACTGTCCGCCGCCCCGCTGCGACGACCGGGCCTCGGACGGCGGCGGAAGATGCCCGGCCGTGATCACGCCGCCCCGCGCCAGCACGGCGGCATGCTCAATCGCATTGCGCAGTTCGCGGACGTTTCCATGCCACGGACGCCGCTCCAGCTCCGCCAGGGCATCCTCTGCAATTTCGCAGCTTCGACCGCATTCAATTCCCGCCAGAAAGTATTCGCACAGCAGCGGCAGGTCCTCGCGTCGCTCGCGCAGCGCCGGCGCTTCGATCACAAACACGTTCAGGCGGTAAAACAGATCCGCCCGGAATCGGCCCGCCTGAACGAGCGTTTCCAGGGGGTGGTTGGTCGCGGCGATGACCCGGAAATCCACATGCCGCGGCCGCACGCCCCCCACAGGCGTCACTTCGTGATATTCGATCGATCGCAGCAGCTTGACCTGCAATTCAAGCGGCGTGTCCCCGATCTCATCAAGGAAGACCGACCCGCCCGCCGCCGCCTCCAGCAACCCGATTCTCTGAGCGTCGGCCCCGGTGAACGTTCCCCGCTCGTGGCCGAACAGTTCCGCCTCCACCAGCCCCGGGCTCAGCGCCGGCAGGCAGACCGGAACGAACGGACGCGCCCGCCGGCTGCCATGCTGATGAATCGCGCGGGCGATCAGCTCCTTGCCGGTCCCGCTTTCTCCGGTAATCAACACCGGCACATCGGTGGTCGCCGCCAGCGCGATCTTCTTGAACACCTTCTGCATCACGGACGACTGACCGACCAGCGAGCCCTCCGGAGCGGCCGAACGACGCGGAGCCGACGCCCGTGGTTCGACACGATCCTGCGCAAGCATGCGGCGCATCAGCGACGTCACATCATCGGCGTTCAGCGGCTTGCACAGGTAATCGGCCGCGCCCGACTCCACCGCCCGCACAGCCGTTTCGAGGTCGCCGAAGGCCGTCATCACCACGATCGGAACCGGGCCGAACTTCTCCCGAACCTGCGGCATGGCCGAAATTCCGTCGAGCCCCGGAAGCCGGACATCCAGCAGCACCATGCTCCACTCCGGGGCTTCGGGCAAAGCGAGCGCTTCCTCGACCGATCCGACCGCCGTCGCCGCGTGGCCTTCGTCCTCGATCAGCTCCCTGAGAGCCCAGCAGATCGATGGTTCATCATCAACGATCAGAATCCGGTTCATCACTTTTGCCTTCAGCACGACCTGTCTGCCACATCGTTCGCCCGGCATCGTCCCCGCACTGCGATCCAGCCGCTTCCCTGTTTGTAGTTCATCCCGCCGCGTCCGTCGCCGGCACGAGCAGCGTGAAGTGCGTCAGGTTGGCTTCCCGACGCCAGGACACCTCTCCCCCCAACTGCTCGATCGTCCGGCGGACATAGGCCAGTCCGAGCCCGACGCCTTCCGGCTTGGAGGTGACGAACGGCTCGAAAATCCGCTCGGCGATTTCCGGCTCTGGCCCGGCGCCGGTGTCAGTCACCGTGACCCGCAGCGACCCGGGCGCGACCGATTCGGCCTCCACGCTCACCCGGCCGCCGCGCCCCGCCGCTTCCAGGCCATTCAGCACAATGTTCAGCAGTCCCGATCGAACGCCCTCGAGGTCGGCCACATGCTGCGTGAACGCCCCCTGCGCATCGAAGTGCAAAGTCACGCCGCCATGTCGGGACATCGGGCCGGCGAGTTCTTCGACCGTGCGAAACAATTCATCGACTGAGCCTGAAAGACGCGGGCTCGTTCGCTCCGGCCCCACGGCCAGAAGACGCTTAATGTGGTCTTCGATCAGTTCCAGCTGGGTCAGCGCGACGGCGAGCTCCCGTTCCGCCACATCCGGATGCCGCCGCTGCACCAGCTGAACGGCCAGCCGCGCGCCGCTGGCGGCGTTGCGCAGCTGGTGCGCCAGACCGCTCGACAGCTGCGCCACCAGACGCATGCGTTCGGTCTGTCGCACCGTTCGTTCGTGCTGACGCAGCAGATCCGAAACCGAGTTCACCGCCGTCGCCAGTTCGAGCAGTTCATCGTCGGGGCCTTCCAGCGACAGTCGGTCGACCGACCCGGCCGCGATCTGCAGCACCTGGCTTCGAATCACTTCCAGTCGCCGCGTAAACCTCGCCGCGATCCAGCGGGCCATCATCAACGCCGCCAGCGACGCCACGCAGCCTGCCAGCATCGGCGGCCACGCCGCACTCCAGCCCAGCCGCCGCCACGCCTGCACTGGCAGCAGCACCAGCAGCGTCCCGCGCTGGACTCCCGTCATCAGCGGCAGCTCGGCGGCGTAGTACGCCGCCGAGCCGATCTGCACGCTGGGGGCCGATGTCAGCCGATCGACGTTGTCGATGAACGAGAAGCGGTCCTGGCCCAGGCGAGTCGGCGGCTCTCCCAGCGTGGTCGCCGTCACGGCGCCGTCATCATCGCGGACGACAAACTGTGCATCGGACAGCCCCTTCATCTGCGCCAGCACCGCCGGAGTGAACGGGAACTGCGAGGTCCGCAGCGTCTCAACGACCCGTTCGAGTCGTTCGAGCACATCGGCCTGGCGAGACCGGGCGTTCATCGTCGCCGACACGGCCGCCACGCCAATGGTGCTTGCAACCGCCAGGACGCCGAATGGAAGGAAGATCTGCCTGCGGAGCGGTTGTCGCATCGTGAAACACTCGTTGAGATTGCATCGCCCGGGAACAGAGGCGCCGCCCGCCCGATTTTACGGAGCGGCGCGGGCCGTCGACAGCGCTCCCTTGCTCAAAACCGCCATTGACGCCCGCTGCGAACCCGTCGTAAAAGCCCGTCCCCACAACGGCCTGCGCGCAGGGTGCGGACGGACACCGCACGATCGCCAGCCAGGTGGGAACCGTCCCAGGGAAGGGAAATCCATGCCACGTCGCGTTCTCTCACGCTCATTGTGCCTCATCGGGCTTTGCGGGTTCTGGAGCTGCAACAAGCAGGATGCTCCAGTCGCGGAAGACAAGCCCGCGTTCCAGCAGGACGCCGTCGCCCAGGCGACGCCGGCCGCCGCCGATCAGCCCATCAAGGTCGAGACGGACGAGCAGGGCCGGAAGAACGTCACGCTCAATCCACAGCAGGCCGAGCAGCTGGCCGACAGCCTGATGGCCAAGGGGCAGCTGCGGCAGGCCCAGCAGATTCTCTCCCGCGTCATTCAGCTGAATCCGAAGGCCGCCACCGCCTACGTCAAACGCGCCGCCATCATGGCGGAATCGAAACTGATGACGCAGGCCATCTCCGACATGACCAAGGCGATTCTGCTCGACCCCGACAACGCCCGGTACCGCAACACGCGCGGCTACTTCCGGCTGTCGCAGCAGGAATACCAGACCGCGTTCCAGGACTTCAGCGACGCCATTGGCCTCGATGGCAATTTCAGCCAGGCTCATAACAACCGCGGGCTGGTGCGCGTCGCGACCAGGGACTTCGCGAACGCCCTCAAAGACTTTGACGAAGCCCTCGCCATCGATGCCAAATATCTCGACGCCCATAACAACAAGGGCTACGCGCTGATGTCGATGGAGAAGTATCCGGAAGCCATCGCCGAGTTCTCAGCCGCCATTGCCATCAATCCGAAGTATGTGAATGCCTGGAACAACCGCGGACAGGCGCATCTGAAATCGCAGCAGGCCGAACAGGCCATCGCCGACTTCTCGGAAGCCATCAAGCTGGTGCCCGGAAACGTTGGCTACCTGGCCGCCCGCGCCGACGCCTATGCCCTGGCAGGGAAAACCAGTCTCGCCGAGGCCGATAGGGAGCGCGGTCAGTGGCTGACCCAGCTGGTGAAGCTGACGCAGTCGGCCCAGCAGTCTCCCAACCAGCCGTCCGTCTGGATTGCTCGCGGCAAGCATCTGCTGACCGCCAGCGAATTCAAGCCGGCCCTCGCCGATTTTGAACGCGCCCTCAAGGTCTCCCCGGAAAATGTGGAAGCCCAGTGCGGCTGTGCGGCCACCCTGCTTGCCATGGGGCAGGTGGACGACGCGATTGCCCGCTGCAATGCCGCCCTCAGCAAGGGGTCGTCGGCCGTGGCGGCGTCCATCCGCGGCGACGCCTACTTCAGGAAGGGCAACCTCGATTACGCCATCGAAGACTACGCCACCGCCAAACGCCGCGATTCGCAGGTGGCCGCGGCCTACCAGGCCCGGGCCGAAAAGCTGCGGGCTGAAGGCAAAACGGCCGAGGCCGAGGCCGACCTCGCCGCCGCAGCGGAACTCGACCTCTCGGCCAATGCCGTCCGGCAGGTGTCCAACGAGGAACCGGCGAAGAATTAAGCCGAGCCGGTTTGCTCGTCCGAAATCACCGCCCGGCCCGGGACTTCGTTCTCAGGCCGGGCGGTTCTGTTTTGCAGCGACTGCTTCCGGTCCACCGCCATGGCGACGACCGCCACCGCGACGATCGCCAGCGACTCGAGCACAATCGCCCACACCGCATACTGATTGATCCACCGGACGATCGGCGCCCCTGAACGATCAAATGCCGTCATGACCCACGACAGGGCCGTTGCACAGAACACAAAGCCCAGCGGGATCAGCAGTTTGAACCAGATCGAATCGGGCGGGCGATTGGCGGGTGGCGTTCGCATGCCGACAGGCTAGACCATTTGCAGGCCGCTTGTGCAGGCGATGGGACCAATTCTGTCCGCTGCTCGTCCCGCTTTCGCCTGCGGAGGCCCAAGTCAGAAGAGCGCCCCGCGAGGCCGTCTCCGGCACTGCGAGCATCGTGATCGGTCGGGAACCACCGCGGTCCCGGTCGTGTCACTCGGCTGTCCCGTCCCGCTTTCAACCGAGCTGATCGACCATGCCCCGGGTTCCGTGTTTTCAGATCGACGCCTTCACCAACCGGCCGTTCGCCGGGAATCCGGCCGCCGTCTGCGTGCTTGATCAACCTGTCGAGGACAGCTGGATGCAGTTGGTGGCTGCGGAAATGAACCTCGCCGAAACGGCGTTCGTGCGTGCGGCGGGCGATCACTATCAGTTGCGCTGGTTCACTCCCGAGGTCGAAGTCGACCTTTGTGGTCATGCCACCCTCGCCACGGCCCACGCCCTGTGGACCGAATTCGCCGCTGACCCGCGTGCAACGCTGTCGTTTCAGACGCGAAGCGGACTTCTGAGCTGCCGTCAGGAGCAGGGCCAGATTGTCATGGACTTCCCCGCGGTCGCGGTCCACGCCTGTGAACCGCGGCCTGAGTTGCTGTCGGCGCTCGGCTGCGACGCGGAATGGACGGGCCGCACGCGTTTCGACGACTTTGTTGTCGTTCGCGATGCCGACATCGTGCGCCGCCTGCAGCCCGACTTCCGCCAGCTGTTGCGGGCGTCGACCCGCGGCGTGATCGTGACGGCGATTTCTGACAGTCCCCAGGCCGACTTTGTCTCGCGGTTCTTTGCGCCGCGCGTCGGAATCGATGAAGACCCGGTGACCGGTTCGGCCCATTGCAGCCTGGGGCCGTTCTGGTCGAACCGCCTCGGACGCAGCGATCTCGTTGGTGAACAGGCATCGCGACGGGGCGGCGTCGTTGGAGTGCTGACGCGCGGGGAACGGGTTGACCTGCGGGGGCAGGCGGTGACCGTCCTCAGAGGAGAACTGCTGTGAACGATGCCCTCAACCTGGTGCACGAGTTGAACGAGGAGCAGCTGATCCAGCTGCACAACCTGTATCAGCTGCAGTGGTGGTCGCGGGGCCGCACGCTGGAGGATGTGCGGACGATGGTCGACGGAAGCAGCCTGGTGTTTGCACTTGTCGCTGCCGACAGCGGCCGGCTGGTCGCCTTCTGCCGGGTTCTCACCGACTTCGCATTCCGTGGCATGCTGCACGATGTGATGGTCGAGGAGCAGGCACGTTGCCACGGCGTCGGTCGGCGGCTGATGGAAGCCGTGACCACGCATCCGCGGCTCCGTCGCGTCGAAGCGATCGGATTATGGTGCAAGGCGGAACTCGTGCCGCTGTACCAGAAATTCGGGTTTGAGCAGGCCAATGCCAACTACTGCTGGATGCAGCGCCAGGGTCCGGACTACACCGGGCCGGTCGGGCTTCGATGATGCGATGGCCGCACGGCGGCCATCGCATCGACAGGCCGGACGATGATTGCCCTCCGTTCGCAACCGTCCGCTGGTCAGCGCGGCCGCACGATTGCTGCGAGTTCACCCCCCGGAAATGGAGAACACGGCGAAAAGCCGAGCTCATCTCGTGCTTCTCGCCGTGTTCGCGGGGCTGACTTGTCGCGACTGGCGGACCTCCCGTCGAGCAGGAGGCCGGCCGTCGATGCTCGGGCCCGGAGGAACAGCTCCGGGCTCGAGGTGTGGGCTTGCTGCAGTTTACTTCAGCAGGCCCATGGCCTTCAGACGGCAGTTCGGGCAATCCGGCTTCGGGTTGCCAAACATGTCGACGTTCAGGCTGGTGACTGCTTCCTTCGAGTTCAACTGCTTCTCAAGGAGGTTCTTCAGGTTCGTTTCCGACACCTTTTCGCTGGTTGCGAAGACCTGCTTGGCCTGCTTGTTGTCGATGACCACCAGCCGGGGCAGCGTGGGGTTGCCGAAGCTCTTCAGCACTTTCTGACCATGCTCGGTCGTGGTGTCGATCTCGGCGACAACGTACTCATCGAGAACCTTGGCCAGCTTCTGGTCGTTGCGAAGGCCATGCACATCCAGCGACTTCGTCTCATCGCCGGGGTTCAGGACCACCAGCATGGGCCGCTTGTCCGCCTTGGCTGCCTTCCAGGCTTCGCCGTAGTTGACGAACTCAGCGGTGTGGGGGGCTTCAGCAACTGCGGATTCTGCACCGCAAAACAGCCCCGCCGTCAGCAAGAAACTACCGATCATCTTGACTCCCTTCAAAACCATCCGGGTGAACACCTGCCAAAATCCGTTCACGTCCTCGGCAGGCTCGTTGCGTGCTCGAGTTCGGCTTGAACTCCCCAGTTGATCAGCCGAGACGTCGTGGACGTCGCACGGTCCAGGATCGAACGCTCATCACAAGCATCGTTCGACTCGCTTCAGGACGGCGGGCACTTTGGGGAGGCTCCCGATGTCTGTCAATGTTCCGGCGGCGACGGGGACGTTATGGTGACTGCTGCGTAAAGACTTTGCGTCAAGTGCTGATTTCGCAACCTTCAGTCCTGTCGCCCCTTGGGACAGCAACCGGTTTTTTCGCGACAAATCCGTTTTTTGGCCGATTTTCGATGAATGAACGCTTCCTCAGCCACATTTCCGCGCAGCTTCAGAGCATTCATGATGCAGGTCTGCTCAAGCCGGAACGGGTCATCGAATCGCCGCAGGGACGAACGGTCGCCGTCGGACACCGCGAAGTTCTGAACCTGTGCGCCAACAACTATCTCGGGCTCGCCCAGCATCCGGCCGTCCGCCAGGCCGCGCATGAGGGACTCGATCGCTGGGGGTACGGTCTGGCATCGGTCCGGTTCATCTGCGGAACGCAGGAACTCCACAAAACCCTCGAACGCGAGCTGAGCGCCTTTCTCGGGACCGACGACACCATCCTGTATTCCTCCTGTTTTGATGCTAACGGCGGGCTATTTGAAACCCTTCTCGGGCCCGACGACGCCATCATTTCCGATGAGCTCAACCACGCCAGCATCATCGACGGCGTCCGGCTGTGTAAGGCGCAGCGCTTCCGGTACAGAAACAACGACATGGCTGACCTCGAGGCCCGGCTGAAGGACGCCGCCGGCGCCCGCTTCCGGATGATCGCCACTGATGGCGTCTTCTCGATGGATGGCTACGTCGCCGACCTCGCCGCCATTTGCGAACTGGCCGACCGCCATGATGCGCTCGTCATGGTGGACGATTCGCATGCCGTCGGTTTCATGGGCGCCGCCGGCCGCGGCACGCACGAACTGTGCGGCGTGGTCGATCGCATCGACATCCTGACGGGAACGCTCGGCAAGGCGCTCGGCGGCGCCAGCGGAGGCTACACCAGCGGCCGCCAGCCCATCATCGACCTCCTTCGTCAGCGGTCGCGCCCCTACCTGTTCTCCAACACGCTTGCGCCGCCGATTGTGGCCGGAACGCTCAAAGCCCTGGAAATCCTGCGGAATTCGCCCGAGTTGCTGACGCGACTGCGGGACAACACCGTCCGGTTCCGGCAGGCCATGCAACAGGCCGGACTGACCATCCTGCCCGGAGAGCATCCCATCTGCCCGGTGATGATCGGCGATGCTGCACTGGCGGCCAGAATGGCGGCTCGCATGCTCGAGCGCGGGGTGTATGTCGTCGGGTTCTCCTACCCGGTTGTGCCGCAGGGCAAAGCCCGCATCCGGACGCAGGTGTCGGCGGCGCACACGCACGACGACCTCGCATTCGCCGTCGAACAGTTTGCCGCCGTCAAACACGAACTGGGAATCTGATCATGTCACTCGACCCGGACCTCCATCCGATTGAGCTCATTAACGCGGCGGCGGCCGTGCGCGTCCGGGCTTATGCGCCGTACTCACAGTTTCTCGTTGGTGCTGCTGTACGGGCGGGCGACGGCGCTCTGTTTGCCGGGTGCAACGTCGAGAACGCCTCGTACGGACTGACGATCTGCGCCGAACGAAACGCCATCTTCCAGATGGTGGCCGCCGGTCGGCGAAAGGCCTCGGAAATCGCCCTGACCACCCGCGGCGGTCATGCCCCCTGTGGCGCCTGCCGGCAGGTCCTGTCGGAGTTCAGCGACGATCTGACGGTCTGGCTGGTCGATGTCGACGCGGCCGGCAAGCCGGTTTCCGCCCGGCGAACCACGCTCGACGCCCTGTTGCCGGAGCGGTTTGCCCTGCCGGCGCCTTAGCCCACTTGCATGGTTCCTGTGCAGGCGATTGGACTCGTTCCGGCTCGTGGATGCCCAGTTTTCGCCTGCGGTGGCCTGCTAAGCGGTTCTGGAGATGCTCTCCCCCAGGGTCGCCTGCTCCGGCTGGTACAACCGGACACGAAACGTCCCGATGGGCCCGGGAATCGTCAATGAATTTGGCAGGGCCGACGTGAGAGGGTACACTTACCCGCTTTCCAGATCCTGGATTGTCGGCAGCGAACCACTGGTTTGCCGGGGTGTCATCCCCCCAACTGCAGACAGCCGACGGTTCGCAGATTCGCCTGACTCCAGCATCCCCGCTGATTTCAGAAGTCAAAGAGTTGAAAGGACTTCCCTTGGCCACCGCACCCGCCGCCCCAACGACCAAAACCGAAACTCTGAACGGAGCTGATGTCCTGGTCGAAGCGCTCGTGCGCAACGGCGGCCACACCATCTTCGCCTATCCCGGCGGCTGCAGCATGCCGCTCCACCAGGCGCTGCGCCGCCACCGCGAGAAAATTCGCACCATTCTGCCCCGCCACGAGCAGGGGGGCGGATTCGCGGCCCAGGGGATCTCCCGCACCAGCGACGACGTCGGCCTGTGCATGGCGACCAGCGGGCCCGGAGCGACCAACCTGGTGACGGCCATCGCCGACGCCAAGATGGACTCGGTGCCGCTCATCGCCATCACCGGCCAGGTGCCGCAGCAGGTCATCGGAACCGACGCCTTCCAGGAAACGCCGATCGTCGAGATCTGCCGGGCGGTCACCAAGCATCATTACCTCATCACTGCCGAAGATCCGAACTGTCCGGAATCGGTGCAGAAGACGCTGCGGGAAATTCCCCGCATCGTGAAAGAAGCTTACTACCTGGCGAAAACCGGCCGTCCCGGGCCGATCCTCATCGACTTCCCCAAGAACATCCAGCTGTCGGTGCTGGAAGGCGAAATCGACTGGGATCCGCCGTTCGAACTGCCCGGCTACAACCCCGAACCCAAGCCGGTCTCGAAAGAGCAGATCAAGCAGGTGATTGCGGCGATCAAGCGGTCGCGCAAGCCGATCCTTTATGTGGGCGGCGGAGTGATCAACTCGGGCGCCGCGGCGGAACTGACGAAGTTCGCGAAGAAGTCGAACATTCCGGTCACCATGACGGTCATGGGGCTGGGCGCCTTTCCGGGCGAAGACCCGCAGTCGCTGCATATGCTGGGCATGCATGGAACCGTGTATGCCAACTATGCCATTAACGAAGCCGACCTGCTGCTCGCGCTGGGAGTGCGGTTCGACGATCGCGTGACGGGCAAGCTCGAAGAATTCGCCGTGCATGGCAAGATCGTGCATGTCGACATCGACGCCTCGGAAATGCACAAAAACAAGGAGGCCCACATTCCGATCATCGGAGACGTGGGAGACTTCCTGAAGCAGATGAATGCGGACTTCACCGAGGCCGATAAGCCGGATGTCGGCGCCTGGTGGACGCAGATCAACGAGTGGAAAGAGCGTTATCCGCTCACTGTTCGCGACGCGGGAGATCACATTCTGCCGCAGTACGCCATTGAAGAGTTGTGGCGGCAGACAAAGCACCTCGATCCGTACGTCGCCGTGGGGGTGGGGCAGCACCAGATGTTCGCCGCGCAGTTCTTCAAGTTCGACAAGCCGAAGCGCTGGCTGAGCAGCTCGGGGCTGGGAACGATGGGCTTCGGCCTTCCCGCCGCCATGGGCGTCAAGGCCCGGCATCCGAACGACCTCGTCATCAATATCGATGGCGATGGCTCGATCCTGATGAACGTTCAGGAGTTCGCGACGCTCACCTGCGAAAAGCTGCCGATCAAGATCCTGCTGCTGAATAACCAGCACCTGGGCATGGTGGTGCAGTGGGAAGACCGCTTTATGGACGGTCGCCGGGCGCATACCTACCTGGGCCCGATCGATCATCCGGAATGGCTCGGCGAAGGGAGCGGCGATTTCTACGAAGACACCTATCCGAACTTCGTTCAGATCGCCAAAGGCTTTGGCATGCAGGCCCGTCACGTCCGCAGCAAGCAGGAGCTTCCTGCGGCCATCGCGGAAATGATCGCCAGCCCGGAACCGTACCTGCTCGATGTCATTACGCCCTATCAGGAACACGTCCTGCCGATGATTCCCGGCGGCAAGACCGTGCGCGACATCATCACCGAGTAGAGTTCGCGCGACTCTACCAACAACGCCAGCCAGGGCCGACCACGCCAGGCAGGCGTCCGCGCCGAGATGTCGTCGTCGCCAACGCAAAAGCCCAGGGGTTGAGTGCCCCTGGGCTTTATTGACGCATGTGCTGCCGACCTCAGAACCGGTTCAGCGAACAACCTGGCTGATCTGCTCGATGGTCGACAGGACGTTCTTCGCCTGTTCCAGTCCCCCGGCCGATGTGATGAGCGCCAGGGCGGCGTCCATCGTGCTCATGCTGGAGCCGACGGCGGCGCCCCCGCGGGCCGGGCGTCCGCGCCGGCCAACTACTTTCCGCTTGGCCTTGATCCGCGCGTTCGACTTGATGGTCGACACATACTGCGCGCTGATGACAATGCCATCCGCCTTCAGGAGCTCTGCAATCTCTGAAGGGGACTTATCAGGATTCGCGGACAGGGCGTCGCGAATTGCCTGACTCTTATTGACGGCGGATTTCTTGGCCATGGGTGTGTGCACTCCGGTGTGGGAAAAGCGCGGATTGTCGTGGAATGATATCCACTGTCAACCCGCGGCTTCTGCTCAAGCACCAATGGGGTATAGGAGCGGATTGCGGTGCGGCAAGAACCCCGGCTTCTTGGATCAAGGATTCTGCCTGCTTTTTGGAGCCGTCCTCCGCTGGGAGAGGGAAGAAGCTGGGGTTCTCCAATTAAAAGTTCCTGCACCCCACCAATGGAGCGCATGCCCCGCGAGTCATAACTGGACTAATCAAAATGCCAGATTGATCGGGTGGATGGCATTGCATCGTATGGCCGGGACATAGACGCCCGTTCACCATCTGCAAAGCGAGGCCTCTGCTCTCATATTGAGAATGGCAATGACAGTCAGACGTTCGACGGGCATGAACGCCGGTCAACGGCCGGCTGGCGGTCAGGCCGCCGCTGCCAGGGGAGCCTGCTGAACCGCCCCGGCTGCGATCACTTCCGTGACCAGCGAGCCGTAATCGATCGAACCAGACGAGCCAGGGGCGTAGTCGAAAATGGACTGTCCGAAGCTCGGTGCTTCCGCCAGCTTGATGTTCCGCCGGATGCGGCTGTTGAACACCCGCGCCTGCGCCCAGGGCGACTGCGGGTCGCTCGCCTGCAGGAACCGCATCAGGTCGTCGGTCACGTCCGCCGCCAGGCGGGTGCCGGTTTCATACAGGCAGAGCAGAATTCCCGAAACACGCAGCCGGCGATTCAGACGGCGCGTCACCAGTGCGGTGGTCTCCAGGAGCTTTGAGAGCCCCTGCAGTGCAAAGAAATGGGGCTGCAGTGGAATAATCACTTCGCCCGCGGCACACAGGGCGTTGATGGTCAGCACGCTCAGCGACGGCGGGCAATCCATGACCACATAATCGAACTGCCCCTGCGCGTCGGCCCGTTCCAGCGCCGCCTTGAGGACGAACTCGCGCCCGGCGGCGTCCACAAGCTCCAATTCTGTCGCCGCGAGATCGAGATCCGACGGCGCCAGCCACAGGTTGTCTTTCACCAGCTGCCGCACCTGGTCGAACGTGCGTCCGCCCGCGAATACCTGGTAAATGGTGTCGGGGCTGCCGGCGGCCTCGATTCCGAGATGCAGCGAGGAATGCGCCTGGGGGTCGAGGTCGATCAGGCACACCCGCTGCCCCTGCCGGGCCAGGCCAGCCGCGAGATTCACACTGGTGGTCGTCTTCCCGACGCCACCTTTCTGATTCATGATCGCAATCGTGCGCATGAGCGAACGTCCTCCCTGACGCCAAAAACCCCCGAAACCTGAAGGGCGCGTAAGCTAACGCGTTGCCAATTCCTGAGAAAGAGCGATTTCGCCACTGGCATTCATCAGCATGTTTACGAAAATGGACAGCGGTGCGAGGCGGTGAATGGACCTCGCCATCAACGTCACCGATGGTGGTCGGCACGACGCCGGCTGACTGTCACAAGGAAAGTTCTTTTTTGAGGAAGGGGACATCATGTTTCCTGGAATGAAGAAGGTGCTGTGTGTCGCAGCCCTGCTGTCTGTACTCGGCACGGCCGGTGTGGCGTCGGCGCAGTGGCGGGGCGGTCGGGGTTGGGGCGGCGGCGGTTGGGGTCGTGGCGGCGGCTTCGGGTGGAGCGTCGGCTACGGACGCGGCTGGGGCGGCGGCTGGAATCGTGGCTGGGGTGGCGGCGGCTGGAACCGTGGTTGGGGTTACGGCGGCTGGGGTGGTGGCTGGAACCGCGGCTGGGGCGTTGGCTACGGACGCGGCTGGGGATACGGCGGCTGGAACCGCGGGTGGAACCGTGGATGGGGCAACGGATTTTACGTCGGAGTCGGCGGATTTCGTCCCTATGGTTGGGGTGGCGGCTGGGGCGGTGGCTGGGGATACCGGCGCGCCGTCTACGGCGGCGGGTTCTACGGCGGTTACCCCTTTTACGCGGGCGGCTTCCCGGCCTACTCCGTGGCGACCTATGGCGTTCCGGCCTACTCGGCCGGCTTCACCACGGTCGGGTACACCAGCGGCTATGGCGGCGGCTGGAACTATGGCGCCGGGAACTATGTGAACTGCATTTACTGACGTTCACGCCCGTTGCGGGCTGACTGTCCGAGAGGGAACCAGAGGCTCGCGGGCAGGCTCGGTTCAATTTCGGAACACGCGGCATAGAATCAACGCCCCGGCAGGCTGATGCCGGGGCGTTCTGCATTGGCAGGGCGCCAACGTCTCACATCCTCAGCCGTGACCCACTCGAGCGCCAGCCATGCCCCTTTCCCGCCGATCGTTCCTGTCCGTGGCCGCTGCTGCGGTCGCCGCCGCTGCAACGCCCCGCCTGTTCGCAGCGCCGTCCGATCCCCTGTTCCGGATCTCACTCGCCCAGTGGTCGCTCCACAAGACCCTGCGGGCCGGCAAGCTCGACAATCTCGACTTCGCGAAGGTCGCTAAAGAAGAATTCGGCATTGAAGGGATTGAGTACGTCAACCAGTTCTTCAAGGACAAGGCGAAGGACGAGAAGTATCTGGCCGAAATGAAACAGCGGGCGGCCGACCATGGCGTGAAGAGCCTGCTCATCATGGTGGATGGAGAAGGGCAACTCGGCGATCCCGACGAAAAGAAGCGGACGACCGCCGTCGAGAACCACTACAAATGGGTCGATGCGGCGGAGTTCCTCGGTTGCCACTCGATTCGCGTCAATGCAGCCAGCCGCGGCTCGTTTGAAGAGCAGCAGCAGCTTGCCGCCGACGGCCTCCGCCGGGTGACCGAGTACGCCGAGAAGAAGAACCTGAATGTGCTCGTCGAAAACCACGGCGGACTGTCGTCCAACGGCGAATGGCTCGCCGGCGTGATGAAGCTGGTCGATCATCCCCACTGCGGCACACTGCCCGACTTTGGCAACTTCCGCATCAAGGACGGCGAATGGTACGACCGCTACAAAGGCGTGGCCGAACTGATGCCCTACGCCAAGGCCGTGAGCGCCAAGTCGCACGATTTCGACCCCGAACGCCCGCTGGTGACGACCAGCGGCGACCAGGAAACCGATTACCTGAAGATGATGAAAATCGTCCTTGATGCCGGCTACCACAGCTGGGTCGGCATTGAATACGAAGGCAGCAAGGTCGACGAATACGAAGGCATCCGGCTGACGAAGCAGCTCCTCGAACGGGTGCGCGACGAACTGACGGAGAAGGCGGCCGCGAAACCGGCTTCGACCAGCTCCAGCATTGCCGGCGTCCCGGTCCAGCCGCAGTTCTTCGACGCGAACCAGTCGCGGCGGCAGCGGCGCATGGCGCGTCGCGGATTGTGATCAATCGCGTCTGCCGTGCAGACGCACTCCGCGATCGGCTCGAACGAAGTCCGCCCACGAATCCCCGGCCTCCACTCGCCGCCAGTCCCTGGTGCGCGAGGGAGCCGTGGGGCGGGCGTCCGGGCGGCGGTTTCCTCCATCAGCAAGGGGACCCGGCATGGGGCATGATGGCGTGCCCTTTCTCCGGGTTGCGTTCGCGAATCGATCTCTCTCGCGACGTCCGTGCGCCCGGAAATACGTTTCTGAAACAAAGCACTTGACGCGCGTTTAGATTACATGTAAATTATCGACATGAAAGGAACAAAGACGTGGCCACACCGCTCCAGCAGGAAATCCGGAAGAAGCGCCCGTTCGACTCGGCGGAAGAGGAGGCCAACCTGAATATCGTCCGCACCGGCGATCAGTTGCAGAACCGGTTCGGCCGGCTGTTTCGCGAGTTCGGCCTCACCGGGTCGCAGTACAACGTGCTGCGCATCCTGCGCGGCGAAGGACGTCCGATGCAGTGCGCCGAAATTGCCGAACGGATGATTCAGGTCGTTCCGGCCATGACAGGCCTGCTCGACCGGCTGGAAAAGCAGGGACTCGTGGTGCGGAACCGTTGCACCGAGGATCGCCGCGTGATTTACGTGGAGCCGACCGCGAAAGCGCTCGACCTGCTGAAACAGCTGGACCAGCCGGTGCTGGAACTGAACCGGCAACTGCTCGGGCACCTGACCCGGTCGGAACTGAAGGAACTCAGCCGGTTGCTGGAGAAGGCGCGTCACCGCGTCGAAGCGGCGTCCTGAACGCTGCCGTTTTTTTGATTGTTTACATGACGTGTCAACAAACTTCATGTCATACATCTGGAAGAATCTGGGAGAACAACGATGATCACCCGTCGCCCCGCCAACGCCCGCGGACACAAGAACCACGGCTGGCTCGATACCTGGCACACCTTCTCGTTCAGTTCGTACTTCGACCCCAGGCACATGCAGTTCCGGTCGCTGCGCGTCATGAACGAAGACTTCGTCGCCCCTGGCAAAGGCTTTGGAACGCATCCCCACAACGACATGGAGATCGTCACCTACGTTCTCTCCGGCGCCCTCGAACACAAAGACTCGATGGGCAACGGCGAAGTTCTTCGCCCGGGGGAGTTCCAGCGCATGTCGGCCGGGACCGGAATCACCCACAGCGAGTTCAATCCCTCCGCGGACGAGCCCGTCCACCTGTACCAGATCTGGCTGCTCCCGGAACGTGAGGGCATCGAACCAGGCTATGAACAGAAGCGGTTTCCGGAAGCCGAGCGGCACAATCGTCTGCGCCTCGTCGCCTCGCGCGATGCGGCCGAAGGTTCGCTGCTGATTCACACCGACGCCCGGATTCACCTGGGAACGCTCGATCAGGGCGTGGCTGTCAGCCACTCTCTGGCCGAGGGCCGGCATGGCTGGTTGCAGGTGCTGCGCGGCAGCGTCGTGCTCAATGGCCAGCCTCTGGACACCAGCGATGGCGCCGCGATCAGCGGTGAAACGGAACTGACGATCGAAGCGGCCGCCGACGCGGAAGTGATGCTGTTCGACCTCGCGTAATGCCGAACCCCGGCTTCTCTCAAGGAGCCGGGGGTTCTTTCTGCACCCTTTGGAATTCGCCCAACACCCCCCAGGGAAACCACCATGACCCCCTCCTTCACCGCCGCCCTGACCATCGCCGCCCGTGTGATGATCGCCACGATCTTTCTGATGAGCGCCGTCGGCAACAAAATTCCGAACTACACCGGCGTTGTTCAGTACATGCAATCGGAAGGGGTTCCTGCCCCGCAGTTCCTGCTGGCGGGAGCGATCGTCTTCCTGATCGCCGGCAGCCTGTCGATCATCGTGGGCTTTCGGGCTCGCATCGGCGCCGGGCTGCTCGCCATTTTTCTCGCGGCCGCCACTTACTACTTCCACGATTTCTGGACGTTCACCGGCCAGGATCAGCAACTGCAGATGATTCAGTTCATGAAGAACCTGTCGCTCTTTGGAACGATGCTGTTCTTCATGGCGAACGGAACCGGGCCGGGCAGTCTCGACAATCGCATGCCGGCGGCAGCCGGAAACGAGCCGCGCTGAAGGTCCCGCGCCGGCGCAAAAAAAGAGCCGCGTGACAGGACGCGGCATGCACGATTTCGATTGTGCGACTCAACGACGACCGCGTCGCCGGGCAACGGCGGCGCGGTCGTTTGCGTTGCAACGGGCGTCCATTCAGCCGGGAAGCGGAATCTCGATTTCGATCCCCTGACCAACGGCCACCGCCGGCTGGCCTCCCTGGCAGAGTTCTTCGCGAACGATGTTCATGTCCCGGGGAGCATCAATGCCAAGCCGGACAGAATTGGGGCCGATGCGCACGACCGTAATGGCCACGTTGTCGCCGATGAGGATCCGCTCACCAGGCTTCCGAGAAAGTACGAGCATGACACCAATCCCTTCTGATCAAGGCTCAGCGGAGTAACACCGGGGAGCGCATTGGCTGACACGAACCCGATCACAGGCCGCATTTGTCGTCAGCTTGAACGCGTCGTCAGAACGATATCACTTCGGTGGGCTGTCGTCTAGCGTTGAGGGAGGGCGGGCGGCTGCCTCTTTTTTGTGCTGCTGAAAAAGTGGGCGAGTTGTGGGGCGAATTGCAGTCGGGTCGGGTGGCGCGGTTCGTCTCGATGTGGATTTCTTTTCGCGAAGCTCGACAATGTGACGATGGACTCCCATGCGTAAGGTCTCCGGCGAAAGGCCCTGGATGCATCCTGGTTCCGAGCGGCCCGGCCCACACCGGGCGTCCTGGCTGAAGCGGCTGTCGACAGGCGGAGGCCTGTTGCTGGCGGTGTTCGCGGTGCGCCTGGCGCAGGCCGATGTGGTCACTCTGCAAAGCGGGATCGTCGTTCAGGGAAAGGCGACGCCGGTCCACGGTCTGGATCACCGCGTCGCCCGCCAGGGGGCCTCCGGGGCGCTCCCGGAACCGTGGTGGGCGGTCCACGATGGCGTGCGACGGTTCTTCGTGCCGGCCCGCATCACCGAAGTGGAACAGCGGCAGGAGCTCTCGGGCGTTCCTGAATTCACGCTTCCGCGAACGTACCGCCAACGGCAGACGACGCCCGACATCATTGGCTCATCAACCGCAACGCCGTTCGATGAATTCGGTCGCCGGACGGTGACGCTGATCAGGTCTGGCAAGCCGTTGCCGATTCAGCAGGAAATCAATCGCGTCCGTCCCGATTTCGTGGAGGTCAACGGCGTCTCTCACGAGTGGTCGACAGGGCTGGATACGCACCTGGTGCCGGCCGAAGTCCTGCGGTCGCTGCTGACCCGCGGATCGCGACCGGCGGGCAACCCCGGCTATCTCGACGACCGGAAGGCGATCATTCGCCTGTACCTCGACGCCCGCCGATACGACGACGCCCGCCGCGAGCTCGAAGCGCTGCTGCAGTCGCATCCGGAACTGAAGGAATGGGGCGAGCCGCAGATTCCGCTGATCACCGAGCAGAAGTATCGGGCGGCGATTAACGAGGTGGTCCGTCGCCGCCGGGCAGGCCAGCATCAGCTCGCGTACGTCATCGCCACCAAGGCGCTCGACGAGGACGTTCCGGCTGATTCGCTGCTGCAATGCCAGGAGATTCTGACGGAATACGACACGGCGCGCGAGAACGCCGGGCAGATCCAGTTGCTGCTCGAGCAGTACGAAGCCGAACTGCCGGAGAGTGAAGCGATCCCGTTGCGGTCGCTGCGTCCGCAGCTGCTGGCCGAGCTGCATGTCGAATCGCTGCCTCGGCTGGAGCCGTTTCTGCGGGCCAAGCTCGACAAGGGACTCACTCCGGCGCAGAAACTGGCGCTGGCCTATTCGGGATGGGTCGCCGGGCCTTCGTTTGCCGATCTCGACCTCAACGTGGCCCGAAACCTGTGGCAGGCGCGGTTTCTGGTGCTGGAATACATCCGGACCGATGACAACCCGCTGCGGCGCGACGAATATGTGCAGGAACTGAGGTCGCTGGAAGGGGTCACGATGGAGCGGCTGGCGGCGATGATTCCGCTGCTCCCCTATGTGCTCACGCCGGCCAATGCGTTCTCCGGCGCCCCGCTGCAGGAACGCATCACGCTGCCAGACGGGCTGGGAGTCGAATACGCCGTGGCGCTGCCGGCGGAATACAGCCCGGCGCATCGGTACCCGGCGATCGTGGCCCTGCGGCGTTCGGGAATGTCGCTGGAGGAAACCCTGCGGTGGTGGGCCGGGTCGCCGGAAGCTCCCGGGACGGCAATGAACCGGGGATACATCGTCATCGCACCGGAGTTTGCCGACGCGCGGTCGGACGAGTACGACTACGACATCGCCGCGCATCGCCGCGTCATGGCCGCGCTGACCGATGCCCGCAAAAAGTTTGCGATCGATTCCGACCGCGTGTTCATCGCCGGTCATCAGCTCGGCGGAGATGCGGCGTTCGACATCGCCCTGTCGCATCCGGATGTCTTTGCCGGGGCGGCGCCGTTTGTGGCCCAGATGGATCGTTACGCGCGGTTTCTCAGCGGCAACGGAGCGCACTTTCCGTGGTACATCGTCACCGGTGAACGGCACATGCCGGGGGGGACGGGGAATGTCGACATCCGCGCCCGCAGCCTCGGCAGCATCAATAAAATGGCGATCCGCGATCGCGCCGATGTGACGTACATCGAATATGTCGGTCGCGGCTTCGAAAGCTACCACGAAGAACTGCCGCGGCTGTTCGACTGGATGGACACGCATCGCCGCAAATCGCTGCGGGAGATTCGTGACGGGTGGACGGTCGACATTCTGCGACCGACCGATACGCGGTTTTTCTGGGCCGTGGCGAAAGAACTGCCGGCGAAGCTGTCGCAGCCGATCGCCTGGGGTGGAACCAGGCCGCCGTTGGTCCAGCCGATGTCGTTTTCCGCCAAGATCGGCAGCGAGAACATCATGCACATGACGGTCCCCTCGTCGCGCCCGAACGCCGGGGCCGAGGTGTGGCTGTCGCCCACGTTCTTCGACTTCGAGAAACGTCTGAAGGTGCATCTGAACCGGCAGGCGACGGCTGCCATCAATGCTCTGGTTCAGCCAGACCCGGCTGCCATGCTGGAAGATTTCCGGGTGCGCGGCGACCGTCAACAACTGTTCTGGGCGAAGGTCGATCTGTGAGCACTCTCGCGCGGCGCGGCATTATTCTGGCAGGCGGCAGCGGCACGCGGCTGCACCCGGCGACCGTCGTCGTCAGCAAGCAGTTGCTGCCAGTTTACGACAAGCCGATGGTGTACTACCCGCTGTCGACTCTCATGCTCGCCGGCATTCGCGAAGTGCTGGTCATCAGCACGCCCCACGACCTGCCGCTGTTTGAAAAACTGCTGGGCGACGGCAGCCAGTGGGGCATGCAGTTCCAGTATGCCGCTCAGCCGCGGCCGGAAGGGCTGGCCCAGGCGTTTCTCATCGGCGCCGATTTCGTCCAGGATCGGCCGAGCTGCCTGATTCTCGGCGACAACATCTTTTACGGGCATCAGATGTCGCAGAGCCTGCAGTCGGCCAGCGCACGCAGTTTCGGGGCGACTGTGTTCGCGTACCATGTCCGCGATCCCGAACGATACGGCGTTGTGGAGCTCGATGGCGCCGGCCGGGCGATCAGCATCGAAGAAAAGCCACGGGCGCCGCGATCGAGTCTGGCGGTGACCGGGCTGTATTTTTACGACGGACAGGTCGTCGACATCGCGCGGTCGATCCGCCCCAGCGCCCGGGGCGAACTCGAAATCACCGACATCAACCGCATCTATCTGGAACGCGGGCAGTTGCAGGTGGAAGCGCTGGGTCGCGGCAGCGCCTGGCTCGATACCGGCACGCACGATTCACTGCAGGAAGCCTCACAGTTTGTGAGCGTGCTCGAGCAGCGGCAGGGCCTGAAGATCGCCTGCCCGGAAGAGATCGCCTGGCGCATGGGGACGATCACCACCGCCCAGCTCGTCGCCCTGGGCCAGGCCATGAAAAACAGCAGCTACGGGCAATACCTGCTGAGCCTTCCGGAACGCCAGTAAGCTCGAAAGCGGCAACCGCCGGCCCGAGGGTCGCGCATGTCGGTTCATTGCCGCCCGATCGGCGGACAATCGGTCCCGGCCTCACTGGCCCGCGGTCATTGCCCTGGCGGCGGTGTGGCGGCCCGTTCGGCATTTGCCAGTTCGGTAATCGCGATTTCCAGTTCGCGAAAAGCGGGAGTCGACGTTACGGCGGCCGCTGTCTGCAGGTCGGCCGGCAATGTCCCCAGCAGCGTCTGCTGCAGAAGGCCGGCGAGCCAGACGGCACGCTGTTGGGTAAACAGGTTCTCCAGTCGACGAAACCGGGCTTCAAAGTAGCCCAGGCTGGTGCCGGCGCCGGCGCTGAGAACCGTCTCGCCAACGGCCGCGGCCACGGTGCCGCCGGCCACGTCGCCAGCCAGGTGCATCACCCCCTGAACAGCGGCATCCGTAAAGACTGGGGTAATCGCATGACCGACCGGGCCAAAGCCCGTCACGAACAGAATGACGCTGGTGGCGGGGCGGGCGGCCGCGGCGACGGTGTCGAGTTTGCGAACCGCCTCGTAGGCCGCAGGGCTGTCCGTCCGAAAGGTGCGCAGTTCCGCGTCGACGAGGTCGTGCAGCTCCTGCTCGAAATCGATCGTCTCGTGAGCCGCTTTCAGCCGCGCTAACAGGTCTACCCGCGATGTGCCGGCGAGCATGGTCTGGAGTCGCGGCTGAAGCAGCGGGTTCCCCAGTTCGGCGAGCATCGTCAGGCGGTCATAGACCGATTCGACGGCCGTCAGCACGGCCGTCCATTCCCGCTGCCGATAGTGCTCAAGCACCGGGACTGGCGGTCCCTGCATTGCGTCCTTCAGCTTGCGAATGGGCCAGGCGATTCCCGAGCCGACCGCGTTGTAGAAACCATGGACCGTGCGGGACCACCCTTCGCGCTGGTCGCGCCACCAGCGGCGCAGTTCGGCGACCATCGCGGCGGGCGGAATCACCGGCCATTCCCGGATCTCGGCCAGCCTGTGCGCGGACAGCAGTTCGCCCGCACTGCGGAATTCCTCGCATCGCCGCCGCACCTCGACCACGAATGCCGGCGCTCCGTGCGCGCGATCGATCACCTTCCGCACGCTGCCGCGCAGCGACCGCCACTTCACTTCCGTGAAATGGTGCTGCGACAGATCCTCCAGCAGACTCCGCGGATCGGCGGTCACGGCATCGCCCGTCATGGGCGTCGGCGGCCACGACCGTTCGTAGAACGTCAGTTCGTTGGCCTCCGCCGCACGCCGATCGTTCGGCGCCAGATAGATCGTCTCCGGCCGAACCCCCGTTTCCCGGCAGAACGTGTCGACCCACAACGGCCAGTAGGCTTCGTCTTCCGGCATCAGCAGCTGATTGAGCACGAGAATGATGGCTTTGTCTTCAGCGGCGGCTTTGCGAAAGAACTCCTTGACCGCGGCATCGTTGTATTTCTGCTGGGTCAGCACGGCGATCAGTACGTCCGCGCACTGCCGGACGTGATCGGCCCGGTCCCAGTTCACCCGGGCGTCGCTGTCGATGTCGGGGGTGTCGAGCACCAGCAGGTTGGATCGCATTTCGGACGACTCCCGCCAGAACAGGCGATGCGTTCCGTCCTCGCGCAGCGCATCCTCGGCCCGTTCCCAGGGGGTCACCACAAAGCCGGCGAAGAGTTCTTCAACGCCATGCCGGCCGGCGAAGCCCGTCGGCGCCAGGCAGGTGGGGTGACGCGTCCCCGACGCCAGCGGGGATGTCGCGCTCGCGCGAAAACCGGCCACATGGTTGAACACCACGCTTTTGCCGATGTTGGTCCCCCCGACGACGGCCGCGATCAGAAACGATTCATCGCCCAGCTGCGGTCGGAGCTTGCGCGACAGCACTTCCGACCACTCGCGACCCGCCAGCGGCGGCAGTTGAAGCCCCGCAGCGAACGGCTCAAAGGCATCCAGGGCCCGGCAAAGGCGAGCCACGGCTTCGGCGACGGACGTATGATGGGACATGAGGGTCGCCCGTTGACCTGGGACGGGCGTCGATGACATCGCCGGACGCCGGGTCGCAAGGAAACCAGTCCCGCCGGCCGGCTGGTTTGTGAAGCCATGTTGTCAGTCATTCGACCGCGGAACGCAAACGCGGCAGACGCCCCGCGGGCCGCGCCCAGGGCCGCGGGCGGAGTGACTGTCGCGCCCGCGGCAGCCATAATGTCCGCCGCCATGACGCACGACCGGAAACCTTCTGCCAACCCCGTCCTCCGGATCCTCACCGATCGCCGGCCGATGGAGCACGAGACGGCGCTGTTTCTGCTCGTGAGTTTCCTGGACTTCCTGATGACCTACTGGGTGCTGTACCCGCGCGAGTCCGGCCCGCGTTTCGGGGAATCGAACGCCATCGCCAACTGGTTTCTGGCGGGCTGGGGTTTCCGGGGCCTGTTGTACTTCAAGATCACCGTTTGCCTCGTCGTCGTGGTCGCTGCCCAGGCGATCCATACGCGCCGGCCATCCACGGCGAAGTTTGTGCTCTGGCTGGGCATCGCCGTGACGGCCGCCACCGTCATTTACAGCGCCGCGCTCTACGTTCGGCACACCTTTGCCTGACGGTCAATCGCCGCAAGTTAATTTTTTGAAATGGTTTGTGGTTCCATTTCATGGCGTGGTCTGGAGCCGACTGCAACCGCAAGGCGCAAAAAAAGAGCGTCCCACCGGGCCAGGCGGGACGCTCGTAGTTGGCGGGAACAAGAGCGGGCTAACGCTTGCTCGACCGCCACATGCATCGTAGGCGAAGTATTTCTGGCTGCAAGGGGAATCTTTTCATTTTGTGCGTGCAGCGAGCCGCGCAGGCGGGCGCGACCTCCTCTTTCGTGTTTCCGGGCCGCGTGGTAGAACTCGCGCCGCTGCGGATCAGACTGTCCAGGAACGAGGCCCATCGTCATGACTCGACACATTTTCGGGTGGACATGGATCCTGATTGTCCTGGGCTTGGCCGGGTGCAATTCACTCCGGCGCGACGCCGATGTGTCGCGCGACCAGTGGGAACCCGACGTCCAGTCCGCCGCCAGATAACTCTCCCATTCGCAGGATGCGAACGGGAATCGAGCGTCCTTTTCGTCGACCCGGCCATGCACGGATGCAGGCTTACTGGTGCGATCCTCCTGTTCTGCGCCCTCAGCGGGTGCGAGATCGGTCGCACCATGTTCCAGATGGACAGCAACTCCGGCCAGCCCTACTTCGGCGTCGACCTGTTGCGGGCCCGAAAAACCGCACAGACGGCCCGCCCGGCGCCAGCCTCCGGTTCCGCGGTCGTGACACAGGTGCGGGACCTTCCTCAGACATCCACGGCCCCGGTGTCGACCGTCGCCTCGCACAGGTCGCTGGAGCCGTCGCTGCTGGAGCGGCTGAAACTGAAACGGCCGGAACGGGTAGCGCTGTCGCTGGCGGAAGCAGACGACTCCCCCCTCGATGGACCAGTCGAAGAGTTTCGCTGAACAACCGCGGTCCGGCGGCCGCAGCAGATTTCCGTTGACACCGGCGGTGCGACGATCAGACTTCGTGATTGTCGCGGCTCCATTTCGTTCCGCCGATGATCCGGGAGTGTTCTGATGGCAGTCCTGTTTCTGGCCGCTCTGCTGGCGGCCGATCCCACGCTGACGCGCCTGGAAATTCAGGTCGATGGCGTCGCCCGCGAGGCTCTGGTTTCCCTGCCCGGGGGAACAACTCCCGAGCGGCCGGCGCCGGTCATTTTCGCCTTCCACGGGCATGGGGGCAGCATGCAGAACGCCGCCCGCCAGTTCGGTTTTGAGAAGGTGTGGCCGGATGCGGCCGTGGTCTATATGCAGGGGCTGAAGACGCCGACTCTCCGCGACCCGAAAGGGGAACGCGCGGGCTGGCAGAACCGGTCCGGACTGCTGGCCGATCGCGACGTCAAGGCGTTTGACGCCATGCTCGCCGCGGTCAAACAGAAGATCGCCGTCGACGACTCCCGAATCTACGCGACCGGGCACTCGAACGGCGGCGGCTTCACCTATGCTCTGTGGGCGGCCAGGCCGGGCCTGTTCGCTGCAATTGCCCCATCGTCGGCCAATCCGCCGCTCGCCAGCCGGACGCTTGAGCCCCTGCCGGCGCTTCATGTGACGGGGACAAAGGACCAGATCGTTTCGTACGAAGGCCAGCGGCGAACCGTTGAGGCGCTGCGGCAAGTGAATCGCTGTGCCGAGCAGGGGGTGAAATGGGCGAAAGACTGCACGCTTTACCCCTCCGCGGCCGGTGCTCCGGTCGTGTGGATGGTGCACGACGGGGGCCATCAGTACTCCGCTGAGGCGCCGGCGCTGATCGTCCGGTTCTTCAAGAAACACGCACGCACGGCGCCCGCGACACCGGGCACAAAGGACGGTCCCGACGATTCGCCCCCGCCAGCCGCTACGAAACCTTGATCAGCAGGCCGGCGACCGCGGCGGTCATGCAGGTTGTCAGCGCGCCTCCAATCATCGCCCGGAGTGCGAGCGACGCGAGATCCTTCTTCCGGCTGGGCGCCATGGCGCCGGTTCCCCCCAGTTGAATGCCGATTGAGGCAAAGTTGGCGAAACCACACAGCGCATAACTGGCAATAATGCCTGATCGCTCTGAAAACACGGTCCCTTTTTCGTACGTGCTCAGTTCCTGATACGCCATCAGTTCGGTCAGGACGAGTTTCTTTCCCAGCAGGCGTCCCAGAGTTTCCGCCTCGGTCCACGACACGCCCAGCGTCCAGGCGAGCGGCTGAAACAGCCGGCCCAGCAACGCTTCGAGCGAAAACAGCGACGTAATGACGGGCGGCACGCCCCACCCGGCCAGCACTTCGCCAGCCCACTGCAGGCCGGCGTTCAGCATGGCTACCAGCGCGACGAACGCCAGCAGCATGGCAGCGATGTTCAGCAGCAGCTTCATCCCGTCCGTCGCGCCGTCGCCAATGGCTTCGATCAGGTTGCCGGCGGTCTTTTCGGATGTGATCGTCAACGTGTCGGAAGTCACCGGCGTTTCGACCTCGGGAACGATGATTTTGGAAATGAGGATCGCCGCTGGGGCGCTCATCACCGATGCCGCCAGCAAATGACCGGCAATGTTGGGCACCTTCCCGTCCAGCCAACCGACGTACAGGCCGATGACCGAGCCGGCGATCGTGGCGAAGCCGCCGACCATCACGGTGTTCAGTTCCGAGCGGGTCATCGTTTCCAGAAACGGCTTGACGAGCAGCGGCGCTTCCGTTTGCCCCACGAAGATGTCGCCCGTCACGCTCAGCGTTTCGGCTCCGCTGGTGCGCATCGTCCGCTGCATGCCCCAGGCCATCACCTTCACCACCTGCTGCATCACCCCGAGGTGGTACAGGGCCGACATCAGTGCCGAAAAGAAGATCACGCTGGGAAGCGCTGCAAAGGCCAGATTCTGCACCGCCGGTTCCGTCTTCCCCGACGAGAACGACCTCAACAGCAGATCGGTGCCGTCGCGACTGAACTCCAGCAGCTTGTTGATGGCGGCATCGGCCGATTGAAACAGACGCTGCCCGGGAGCCGTCAGAATGACCAGCATGGCGAACGACAGCTGGAGCAGCAGGCCCCACACGACCAGTCGCCAGTCGATCCGGCGACGATTGTCCGACATCGCCACACACAGGGCGATCACCGTCGCCACACCGATCAAACCCTGATACTGCATGGCGGGCGGAACAGCGAAGCGGCCGTCGGCGGAAGTCGAACGGTCCTGGGGTGTGAATCAGCGGGCGGCAGCGCGGCCCACAGATTACACGCCCGACCCGGCTCGTGCAGCCGAAGCAGACGCCATTTCAGCCCTGCAAAGTCCGCATGCTGACGGCGGTGGCCGCGTTCAGCGATCACATCAACCGGCGCCGCCCCGAGCCGCCGCGCGCCTGACCCGTCCTGCGGCCGCCGGTGTTTGCCGCTGGCGAGACGAGTCATCAGCGCGTTGCACTCAGGTGGCGAACAGCCCGATCAGCGGTGTTCGCGATTCACGCTCTTGGCGGCGTCGGTCACCTTGTCGACAGCCTTTTCGGCCGCCTGTTTGAGCTTGCCAGTCGTCTGGTCGAGCTTGCCTTCACGCCGCATCGAATCGTCATCGGTCACCGCACCAGCGGCCTCTTTGACACGCCCCTGAATTTCCTGCATTTTCCCTGACATCGCTGTTCTCCTTGAAAGTGAGTGGTGCTTTCGCGACACATCGCGACTCGCCGTGGCAAAGCACCCCGTTGTTGTGAACTGCTCGGGTTCGGTTACAGCATCTTGGCGACGATGAAAATCAGGCCGGCTCCGAGCAGGCCGCCCCCCGCCAACAGGTAAACCAGTGAAAATCCCGCGGCGGTTCCGGTCGACGCGGCAAGTGCAGTCGTCAGCAGGGCCATGATCGTCTCCTCAATTGGTGATTTCCCCGGTCCTGAGTTTCGAGCGTCGCCGGGTTCCATCGACCATAATGCAACCCGAATGCCAGTACGCCGCACGCCATTGGCGGACTGTCCGCAAGCATAATTTCTCCAACAACTTACGCCTGTCCTCCAAGCCTTAAATGATGGCCGGCCCACTGATTCGCGAACTGGCAGGCAATGGCGGAACGGCCGTCACTCTGGACCAGCGGCCACCATTCTGTGGAGTTGAAACGTGATCACCCTGCGGCCGCCGGCGCGTGCGACGATTGACGCCTCCATTGCGGCCCAGCGACCGCTGCCGTTCACCTATGCCGCCGTCGGCGCCACGGCGACAACCCCGCCGCCGGGCTTCGATGTCGACCACATGCGGGTGGCGGTGGGCCGCGGGCGCCACGCATTTGAAATCGCCTACGCCGCACTGCGCGAGTGGAAGCAGTTCGATCTCGGCTGGGTCGGGGCCGAACCCCGGGACACGCCACTCGTCCCCGGCGCAGTGATCGCCGTGTGGGCCCGAAAGTTCGGCCTGACGTGGATCAATGCCTGCCGGATCGTCAATGTCATCGACGACGAAGTCGCGGCCGTGCGGCGATTCGGTTTCGCCTATGGCACGCTGCCCGGGCATGTCGAGTCGGGCGAGGAACGGTTCCTGGTGGAGTGGAATCGTGAGTCGGATGAGGTGACCTATGACATCCTCGCCTTCTCGCGACCTCGACACTGGGCTGTCCGGCTGGGCTATCCAATGATGCGACGCAGCCAGCGGCGATTCGCGGCGGAATCCGCCGCCGTCATGCAGCGCACTGTCCAGCAGGCGCTCGGCGCCGCAACGGCATAGCGCAGGACAGCGGATTCCGGACGGAGTTCTATAATTCGAACCTTCCGTTTCGTGTGGGCCAGCAGGCGCCGGTTGATGTTCATCAAGATCTGTGGAATCCGCGATGTCGACACAGCGCGCATGGTGGCGGACTGCGGCCCGGATGCGATCGGGCTGAATTTCTATCCACAGTCAACGCGCTGGCTCGATGTGCGAATGGCCGAACGCATCTGCCGCACGCTGCCGCCCGACGTAGAACCGGTCGGCGTGTTCGTCAATCACCCCGTCGATGAGATTCTGGAGATCACGAAGAACTGCCGGATCGTGACAGCTCAGCTGCACGGCGACGAGCCGGTCGATGTCGCTGCACAACTCGTTGCGGCCGGCCTCAAGGTGATTCGCGCGTTGCGTGTCGATGAGCAGAACGTCGCACAACTCGCGACCCAGGCGGCTGCCTATCAGGGCGTTCCGCTGCGGGCGTTCCTGATCGATGCGAAGGTCGCCGGCATGTACGGCGGATCGGGGCGGACGGCCCCGTGGCAGGCGATCACCGTCGCGTGGCGCCCCGACTGGCCGCCGCTGATTCTGGCCGGCGGACTGACGCCGTCGAACATCGGCACAGCCATCGCCGCAGTGCGCCCGTGGGGCGTCGATACGGCCGGCGGCGTGGAAAGTTCCACTGCGATCAAGGATGCGGCGAAGGTGCGTGCGTTCATCGACAACGCGCGAGCGGCGGCCGGCTGAGCACAGGACCCTGGAGAGCACAGGGGCCGGCCCACTGGTTCACGTTGACCGTCACGCCAGCTGCCGGAGGAACCGCACATCGCCGTCATAAAAGCGGCGGATGTCGGCGACGCCAAAGCGCTGCATGCAGAACCGCTCGATGCCCAGACCGAACGCGAAGCCGGTGTATTCTTCAGGGTCGTAGCCGACGGCCGTGAGGACGTTCGGGTCGACCATGCCGGCCCCTCCCAGTTCGAGCCAGCGGCCGCGCCACCGCATGTCGACTTCGACCGAGGGCTCTGTAAAGGGGAAGAACGACGGGCGGAACCGGATCGACGCCTCGCTGCCGAGGTAGGCGGCCACGAACTGCCGCAGCACCGTTTTGAGATGTGCCATCGTCACGCCTCGGTCGACCATCAGGCCTTCCATCTGATGGAACATGCACGAGTGCGTCGCATCGACTTCGTCCGGCCGGTAAACGCGACCCAGCGACACAATCCGGATCGGCGGCTGCGTCGTCTCCATCACCCGGATCTGCACCGTCGAAGTCTGGCTGCGAAGCAGCTTCGGTCCGCCGGACAGTTTCTCGGCGGCGGCGATGTAGAAGTTGTCGAGCGGATCGCGGGCCGGGTGATCGGCCGGAATGTTGAGAGCCTCGAAGTTGTGGCGTTCGTCTTCGACCTCGGGGCCATCGGCCGTCGAGAATCCCAGGCGAGCCATGATGTCCCGGAACTCCTGGATCGTCTGCGTGATCGGGTGCAGTCCGCCGAGCCGGATCGGGACGCCCGGCAGCGTGACGTCGATTCCGTCCCCTTTGGCCTTCGGCTTCGCCAGTTCGGCCTGGCGCGCTTCGCAGGCGGCCGTCACCTTCTCCCGGACCTCATTAAAGCGCTTGCCGACGGCCGGGCGTTCTTCAGCCGACACTTTGCCAACGAGCGCCTGCACGTCCTTGAGGCGTCCCTTGGCGCGGCCGAGGAATTCGATGCGGGCGGCCTCCAGCTCGGGGGCGCTGGACGCCTTCGCAATTGCGGCCAGGGCATCGGTTTCGTAGGCGGAAATCTGGGAAACAGCATCCATTACAAACCCCGTAGGGCCGGCTGTGCCGGCCGGTCACTGTGCATCACGTGCAGGATTGAACAGAAGGCAACGATGGAAAGGAAGGGTGCGGATGAGAGTGAATGTCGGGGTTCCGAGATCATTCGCGTGGCGGCCGCAATCGCACGCGACGGGTCGCAATCGACCCGGCTCAATGACCTTACCTTCCCTTCGGTTCCCCAATCCCAACAAAAAAGGCCCGGTCAGCGCGTGGCGAACCGGGCCTTGGAATTTCATGCCTGGGTTCAGGCAGCGGCCTTCTTCACGGCGCCCATGGCCGTGGCGACGATTTCGTCGAACACGGTGGGGTTATGAATCGCCAGTTCCGACAGGATCTTGCGGTTCAGTTCGCACTGGGCCAGTTTCAGGCCGTGCATGAACTGTGAGTAGCGGATGCCGCGGATCATGCAGGCGGCGTTGATGCGGGTGATCCACAGGGCGCGGAAGTCGCGCTTGCGGGCGCGACGGTCGCGGAAGGCATAGGCCCGCGAGCGGCGAACGTGCTCCTGCACTGTCCGCCACAGCGTCCCCCGTCCGCCGACGCTTCCCTTGGCTTCCCGGAAAATCCGGTTCTTCTTCCGACGTGTCGCCTTGCCGTACTTAATACGCATATCGCACCTTGCCGATTCGCTTTTGCCGACCGCAGCCTCAAACAGGCCCCACGGTCAGGCTCGCGTGCAAATGACTTCTTGACCTGAAACGCACAGCGATCAACCCACAGCTGTGCTTGACCCCACCGCCATGTCCGCCTCAACGGCGGAGCGGCCTTGCAGAACAGCTCAGACGCCGGGACGCAGGGCGTCCACAATCGTCTTGGCGTTCGCGCCGTCAACCACCCCATCCTGCCGGAGATGCCGCTTCCGCTTGGCCGTTTTCGGACCCAGAATGTGGCCGCGATTGGGGCTGCGATGCTTCGCCTTTCCCGACGCGGTCACTTTGAAGCGCTTCGAGATCCCCTTATGTGTCTTCTGCTTCGGCATGGTTGGGCCGTCGATAACTTCCGGACGCAAAGTCGAAAGGGCGGAGTATAAGCGGACTCGCCTCTTTCTTTCCAGCATGATTCTCAGATGTTTTTCCCCAGACGCGCCGGGCTGCGATGCACCGGGCTTCAACACGTCTGAAGTTCCGCAAATCTCGATCGCCCCCCCTGCGGATACCGGCGATCGGCAAGCCTCACGTCGGCAACTTTGATATGGTCGCTGAGCAGGAAACCTCCAGAATCGAACCATGACCGACGATCTGCTGCTGCCGCTGCGCGAGCTGGTGACGGAAGTCCGGCTGCGCAATCCATTCTGGCAGAACAAGTTGCAGGGAATTTCGCCAGACGGCCTGCAGTCCCCGGAAGACCTCGCCGCACTCCCCCTGCTCGCCAAGTCAGAACTCGTCTCCGATCAGGCGGCCTGCCCTCCCTACGGATCCAATCTCACCTATCCCCGGACGGCCTACTCCCGGTTGCATCAGACCTCCGGCACGACGGGCCGGCCGCTGCGCTGCCTCGACACCCCGGCCAGCTGGCAATGGGTCCTCAATTGCTGGGTGCAAACCTACGCGCTGATCGATATTCGAGACGACGATGTGTTTGCGTTTCCATTCTCTTTCGGCCCGTTTCTCGGGTTCTGGGCGGCGTTCGAGGGGGCCCAGAAGATCGGCCGGATGTGCCTGGCGGGGGGGGGCCTGTCGTCGGAAGCCCGCCTGCGAATGATTGAAGACAATCAGGCGACCGTCGTCTGCTGCACCCCGACCTACGCTCTCAGGCTGGCGGAGACCGCCGCGACGCTCGGCATCGACCTCCCCCGCGGAAGCGTTCGGGCGATCATCGTGGCCGGCGAACCCGGCGGAAACGTGCCGGCCATTCGCGGCCGGATTGAATCGGCCTGGGGCGCAACGGTGTACGACCACTGGGGAATGACGGAAGTCGGCCCGCTGGCGATCGAACCGGCCGCCGATCGCGGTGGACTGCAGATGCTGCCGGGCCAATGCCTGGCCGAAGTGATCGACCCTGCAACGGGCCGGCCGCAGACACCGGGAGAGCTTGGCGAACTGGTCGTCACCAACCTCGGCCGCTGGGGCCAGCCAATGATCCGCTACCGCACGGGGGACCTCGTGCGCGAGCGTCCCGGCAGCCCGCCGCTCTCGCCGTATCTCGTCGGGGGCGTCCAGGGCCGGACGGACGACATGTTCATCGTCCGCGGGAACAACGTGTTTCCAACCAGCATTGAAGCCGTGCTGCGGGAGTTTGACGACGTCGTCGAATACCGGATGACACTGAGCCGGCAACGGGAAATGCCACATCTGGTGATCGAAGTGGAACCCCGCCCGGAGTGCGGCGGAGTGCCCGCGCTCTGCGAAACAATCCACCGGAAGATCAAGGACCGCCTGAACTTTCAGCCGGAAGTCGTCGGCGTGGCGCCGGGAACGCTACCGAGGTTTGAGTTGAAGGGCCGGCGTTTTGTCCGGGAAACTGGCGAGCGGGGAGCGTCAGCTCCCTGATGCTGTCCCATCACGACTGCTGTCTCACGTGCCCAACGCGGTTCCGTCGTCACTTCTTCAGCGCACGCCCGCCGGAGTAGAGCACATGGCGCCGTAGTGCATCGCGCGCAGGGCCCATTGAGACGGTTCGCCTGCGAACCGTCGCGTGTCCTGTCGCGGCCCAGCTGGAGCCTGGCGAACAGGGGATCGGGCACAGACAGAATGTCCGTGCCACCAGACGGCCTGCCCCCTGGAAACGACAAAGCACTGGGTCATCCCCCTTGGAGGGCCCAGTGCTTTTGGTTCGGGATGATCCGGCGGATGCCGGCTCATCTGCGATTCGGGAAGTTGACTGAAGGAAAACGCGTCGCCTTCAGGCCGCCGGCGGGAATTCAACCTTCTTGTAGAAGTCGCCGATCGGAATTGAGACGCCAAGCGACGGCAGAATGAGTTGCCGGTCGATGGCGTTCAATGACTTCAGCAGCCAGTCGCCGGTCGGCTGCTTCTCGAAATGATCGACGTGGATCCGGTCCTGGGAGATGAGCACATAGGACTGGAGAGAGGCGATCGACTGGTAGTGATCGAATTTCTGGCCGCGGTCATAGGCTTCGGTCGACGGCGACAGGACCTCAACCACCAGGACAGGATTCAGCAGGGTGTCCTGGTGGCCGTCTTCGAAGCGACGTTCGCCGCAGGCGACGACGACATCCGGGTAGCAGTAGAGAGTTGATCGCGTCTGGACCCGCATGTCGCTCTGGTAGACGCGACAGGAAGTGGCTTCGAGGGCGTTCCCTAACGATCTCCCGACGTTGTGAGCGATGAGAGTATGGCTCTCACTGGCGCCCGCCATTGCCCTCACGTGCCCCGCGAAAAACTCGTGACGCACATCGCTGACCCGTTCGGCGGCGAGGTATTCGGCGAGGGTGATCTGTTTGACGGCAGCGGTCATGACGCGTTTTCAACTCCGAGTCCTCCGCATTGTCCGACGAACTTACGGAGGATTCAATCGCAAACCGCCGGGACTCAGAGACGCGAGATGCGAGCCAGAAACGCAGTCCCCTGGAAACGACAAAGCACTGGGCCATCCCCCTTGGAGGGCCCAGTGCTTTTTGCTTCGGAGCGGGCGCGCACAACCACCGCTGTTGAAAACAGAAGGCGGAGTGCAGGCTCGCTGTGGACGCGAAGGTGTGCGTCGGACCCGCAGGTCAGATGACGCCGCCGTGCGTGCGGTAAGGCGTGCACAGATCGGGCATGTCGAGGCCCCAGATCCGGTCCCAGATCTCGGGGATCTGGCGGTAGCCTTCCGAGGTGTAGATCAATTGCCGAACCCGCTCGTCGGGCGAGGCGCTCCAGATCGGAACGACACAGCCAGACTCCACGGCCGAGGTGGCGGCAAGCAGGGCCAGCAGGAACAGCTTACGCATCGGACTCCTCCATGAGTCCGCGACCACCATGCAGGCGGTGCGGGGGGCACATCACGTCCGGCCAAGGGGGCCGCCGGAAAATTTGTAACTCGTGACTCGCCAAGCCCATCCGCTGCGCGTCGACGGAAGAATCAGAGGTCGGTCTCCGGGGACTCGCCCTCATGGGCGGCATCGCCATTCGACTCGACCGGCGGCACGTACGCAGGAGGCAGGCCCTGAGCTGCGCGAGCAGCTTCTTCCTGTTCCAGACGCAGCACCCGTTCTTCCATCTCCTTGCCGGGCTTGAACGTTACGACATATTTCTCGGCGACATCCACCCGCTCGCCCGTTCGAGGATTCCTCGCTTTTCGGGCAGCGCGTTTCTTCACCTCGAACACGCCGAAATTCCGCAACTCGATGCGATGCTCTTCGACCAGGGTCTCGATGATCGCCTCGAATGTGGACTGGACGATCTCCTTCGTCTTCAGCTGCGTGAGCTGATGTTTGTCGGAAATCGTTTTAACTATCTCTTTCTTCGTCACGTCAGAAATCCCCCAGGACGGGCCGATCACCGACGAAACTGTATTGGCGTACTGAACTTAGTGTCAAGCGGCTCGAGTGAATCCACCGTCAAATCGGTGTTCTCTGCCGGTGTGGATGGTCATCCGCTCTGCCGGCCCGCCCCGAGGGGCGACACAGCCGTCACAACGTCGAGAACGTCACACACGCCCTCTTTGATCGTCCCGGAAAACCCCTCAACTTCAGCCCTTCCGGAAAAAACCGAAAAGTCGGCCCGGACCACCGAATTCGCGCCCGGACACCTCTTCAATGCCCGCACTGCTTGACCACACGCCGCTGCAGACGTACCATCCGCTGAATCTATTTTGGGCATCATAAGTTACGTCAAAACGACGTGCGGCAGGGAGCAGCGGCGACAGTGAGTGAACCAGCAGGAACGCATACGGCGTTCACCACCATGGGGTTGAGCGACCGCATGCTCAAGGCCCTGGAGGGGGTGAATTACATCACTCCCAGCCCGATTCAGGCGGCCTTTATTCCCATCGCCCTCACCGGGCAGGATTGCATCGGACAGGCGCGAACCGGCACCGGGAAAACGTGTGCCTTCGTCATCCCGCTGCTCGAGCAGATCGACCACTCCCTTCCGGCCGTGCAGGCCCTGGTGCTCTGCCCGACCCGGGAACTCGCCGAGCAGGTCGCCGTGGAAGCCACCCGCCTGGCGTCCGAACATCTCTGCGATCCGGCCCTGCTCGTCGGCGGGAAGCCGGTCGGCAAACAGATTCGCGATCTCGAGCGCTCGCCCTCGATCGTTGTGGGCACTCCGGGACGGGTCATCGACCTTCTGCAGCGCGGCAACCTGAACCTCAAGGAACTGCGGATCGCGGTGCTTGATGAAGCCGACCGCATGCTCGACATCGGGTTCCGGCCGGCCATCGAGAAAATCCTCCGGCAGTGCCCGACAGACCGCCAGACGCTGCTGCTGTCGGCCACGCTGCCGCCGCCGGTCGAGCGTCTCGCCCAGCGGTTCATGAAGTCGCCCGAAATGGTCGACCTCTCCGGCGATTCCATCTCCGGCGAGCTGGTCGAGCAGTTCTATTGCACGGTCGATCGTGAAAAGAAGTTCGGCCTGCTGGTCAAGCTGCTCATCGCCGAGCGGCCGCACCAATGCATCGTGTTCACCCGCACGAAGCGCAAAGCCGATGAGCTCTACCGTCGGCTCAAGGCCCGCCTGCCGGAAGTCGCTGCGATTCACGGCGACCTGCAGCAATCGGAACGCGATCGCGTGATGAAGCGGCTCCGCAGCGGCGAATTGCGGCTGCTCATTGCCACCGACGTTGTCGGACGCGGCATCGACATCAGCAGCATCTCCCACATCATCAACTACGACGTTCCCGAGTCGTGCGACGATTATGTCCACCGTGTGGGACGGACGGGCCGCATTTCGTCGGAACGCAATGGCCGCGCGTTCACGTTCGTCACCAAGGAAGAAGGTGAAGAACTGACCCGCATCGAAATCCGCATCAACAAGATGCTCGATGAATGGCGTCCGCCGGAAGACTCGTTCTTCACCCCCCGGCAGATTCGCCGCGTGGAAGAAGAGGCCCCCGAGCCGGTGCGCGTGGAAGACGACTTCGCCGACTTCTACGTGGCGTAACTTCGACGTTGCGAGTCAGGCTTCAATCGACTGCCGGCCTTCGCGGCTGACGCGCACGACGCCTGCGGTGCATGCTGGACGCGGCGCCGACTGCGGATGCAGGACCCACGCCATGAGCTCCAGCGCCTCCACGAGCCGCGGACCCGGTCGGCTGAGATAGGCCGACCCGTCCAGCACGAACACGTTGCCCGCCTCGATTGCGGGCACATCGCTTCCCGCCAGTTGCGCCCACAGAACGGGCAGGTCTGCCAGCGTGCGGTCGATTGTGAAGCCGCAGCACGACACAAACAGCACGTCCGGCCGGGCCTGTCGAACCTGCTCCCAGGTGAGCGTCACTGATCGCTCGCCGGGCCGGCCGATGGGTTCGGAGGCCCCCGCAAGTTCGACGATTTCGGGCACCCAGTGTCCAGCGGAAAACGGCGGTTCGATCCATTCCAGCACCATCGCCCGTGGTCGCGGCCGACGCCCCACCGCGAGTGTCACGGCGTCCACGCGGCTGTGCAGTCGCCGACGTGCTTCCCGACCGCGACCTGACACGCCGGCCGCGTCCGCCACGACCAGAAGCGTGTCCAGAACCTCCGTCAGCGACTGCGGCTCGAGGTTCAACACACGCGCGTCGCCCGGCAGCCGGCATAAAGCCTGGCGCACATCCGATTCGGCCACCGCGCACACATCACACAGCGTCTGGGTGATGATGAGGTCCGGCGCCAGAGTGGCCAGGCGGTCGTGATCGAGCCGGTACAGCGACCGCTCGGTCGCCAGCTGCTGGCGAACGAGCCGGTCGATCTCTCCGCTGCTCGCGTCCGCGGGCAGGGTCGTGCGTGTCACCTGCGGCAGCCGGGCGACTCCTGGCGGAAAATCGCATTCATGGGTCACCCCCACCAGCCAGTCGCGCAGCCCGAGTTCGCACACGATTTCCGTCGCGCTCGGCAGCAGAGAGACGATGCGCATGGGGCCGGAACAGCTTTCGGAGGGTGGTGGAACGGAACGAACGAAACCGGTCTGCCGCCGGCAACCCATCGGTTTGCGCTTATCTGGCGACCCGGACCAGTGTAAAGTGTGGGCGTGACGTTTTGTCGATCGGGGGATCTATGCAGCGGACACGGTATGGGCTGTGGGCAGTCCTGGTCTGGATGGGGCCTGCGCTGGCAGCGGCCGAACCATCGGCTGCGCAGCTGCGGTTTTTCGAATCGAAAATCCGCCCCGTGCTCGTCGAACACTGCTACGAATGCCACGCCGCCAACTCGAAGGCGATCCGCGGCGGGCTGGTCGTCGACACGCGCGACGGGCTGCTGCACGGGGGCGACAGCGGCCCGGCGGTCATGCCCGGAAAGCCAGAAGAAAGCCTGCTGCTGGCGGCGCTCCGCTACGAAGATTTTGAAATGCCTCCGCGCGGCAAGCTCAGTCCGGAAGTGCTGCGGGACTTTGAACAGTGGATTCGCGATGGCGCGGCTGATCCGCGGACCGGCACGGCGGTCGCCCCCGCGCGCACGATTGATCTCGCCGAGGGGCGGAAGTTCTGGTCGTTCCAGCCGCTTGGCCGGCCGGAACCTCCACCAGTTGTCGACAACCGCTGGGCGGGGTGCGGAATCGACCGCTTCGTCGATGCGCGGCGACGGGCCGAGGGGCTGGCTCCTGCCCCAAGAGCCGATCGAACGACATTAATCCGTCGGGCCACCTTCGACCTGTGGGGACTGCCTCCGCAGCCGCAGGACGTGGCCGACTTTCTTGAAGATCCATCGCCCGATGATGAAGCGTTCGCCCGCGTTGTCGATCGGCTGCTGGCGTCGCCGCATTTTGGCGAACGCTGGGGACGGCATTGGCTGGATGTCGCGCGGTACGCCGACACGACTGGCGGCGGTCGCTCGATGTTCTTCAACGCCGCGTGGCGCTATCGCGACTACGTCATCGACAGCTTCAACGCCGACAAACCGTTCGACCGCTTCGCCATGGAGCAGATCGCGGGCGACCTCATGCCGTTCAGCTCGACCGCCCAGGGGCAGGAGCAACTGACCGCCACCGCATTCCTCGTCCTCGGCCCGACGAACTACGAGGAGCAGGACAAAGAGCAGCTGCGGATGGATGTCATCGACGAGCAGATCGACACCACCGGCCGCGCCTTTCTGGGCATGACGATCGGCTGCGCACGCTGCCACGATCACAAGTTTGATCCGATTCCGACACGCGACTACTACGCCATGGCCGGAATCTTCCGCAGCACCCAGACGCTGATTCACGACAACGTGTCGACCTGGGTCAAGCGTTCTGTCCCGCTGCCGCCCGAGCAGCAGACGGCCGCGGACGCCGTGGCGGCCCAGCTGGCAGACGCACAGAAACAGATGACGGCGGTTGAGAACCGGCTGAAGAAGCTGCGCGTCTCCGTGCCGGCTGCAGCCGGCAGCGGCCAGCCCCACATTGTCGACGATCCCCTCTCGCTGCCGGGCGTCGTCGTGGACGATTCTGCGGCGGAGGTGACGGGAGCCTGGACCAGCTCGAGTTTTCTGAAGTCGTATGTCGCGGCGGGCTATATTCACGATGCCCAGGCCGATCGCGGCGCGAAGAAGGTCGTCTTCCGGACCGATCTGCCGAAGTCGGGCCTGTACGACGTGCGGATCGCGTACAACTTCAGCGACTCGCGATCGTCACGAACTCCGGTGCGCATCATTCATCGTGACGGCGAAGCGGTGGTCCATGTCGACCAGCGGCAGCAGCCCAACGTGGACGGCCTGTTTCATTCGGTCGGTCGTTACAAGTTCGTCAACGATGTCGCGGCGGTCGTCACGGTTTCGAATGAAGGCGCCGACGGATTTGTCATCGCTGACGCGGTCTGGTTCCTGCCGGTGACCGAAGCCGAGGTCGCCCGGGACGACGACGGGCCGGCGGAGAGCGCTCGGCCGATGCCGGACGACGCGGAAGCGGAAGTGCGGGTTGCCCGGATGGAACGTCGGCGGGAGGAGCTGGCGAAAACGATTGAAGAACTGAAGAAATCGGCCCCGCCCGAAGCGCCGCAGGTACTGTCGATCAAGGAAGAGGCCACGATTGGCGACTACTGCGTGTGCATTCGCGGCAATGTCCACCAGCTCGGCGAGACCGTTCCGCGCTCCTTCCTGCAGGTCGCCATGCAGGGAGACGAACCGAAGATTCCCGAGCACGCCAGCGGTCGGCTGGAGCTCGCGCAGTGGATCGCGAGTCCGAACAATCCGCTGACCGCGCGGGTCTACGTCAACCGGGTCTGGCAGAAGCTGTTTGACGAAGGCATCGTCCGGTCGGTCGACAATTTCGGACTGCCCGGCGACCGTCCGACGCATCCGGAGCTGCTCGACCACCTGGCAGCGGAATTCATCGCCGACGGCTGGTCCACCAAAGGGCTGATCCGCCGCATCATGCTGTCTGAAACCTGGCAGATGAGCAGCGAACGCCCGCAGCAGGCGCGCGAAGCCGACCCGGAGAACAAATGGCTCGCCGGCCAGAACCGGAAACGACTCGATGCCGAGGCGCTTCGCGACGCCCTTCAGATGGTCAGCGGGACTCTCGACCTGACGATGGCGGGCGACATGGTGCGGCCCGGCACGAAGAACGAATACGTCTACGAGTTCGATGAAGGTCGCCGCAGCATCTACCTGCCGGTGTTCCGGAACCGGCTGCCCGACACGTTCGCCATGTTCGACTTCCCCGATCCGAACCTGTCGACGGGCAAGCGCGCCACCTCGACGCTGCCCACGCAGGCGCTATACCTCATGAACAGCAGTTTTGTTCGCATGTCGGCGGCAACGACGGCGAACTGGGTGATCAAGGCGGGTGAAACCGACGATGACCGGCTGACGGCGCTGTATCAGGCGGCACTCGGCCGTGCGCCGTCTCCCGACGAGCGGTATGCGGCCGTCGCCTACCTCAAGGAGGCTCCGGCCGACCTGGGTCGCGAACGTGCCTGGACGAATCTGGTGCAGGCCGTCTTCGCCAGCGTCGATTTCCGGTACGTCGATTGATGGCGGACTCCGGTGAAGCTTCGACCCGTCGTCGACTGCAGGCGTGTTACGCGCTCGCCCTTGCGCTGCTGCTGCTGGTGACCTGGAAACTGTGGGCCGGCACGACCGGCTTTCCACAGGTTCCCGCGTTCGTGGGCTTGCTTGCAGCCCCTCGCGATCTCGGGCTGCCGCTTTTGCTGCTGTCGCAGGCTGCGGCCGTCGGCGTCGCGCTGCTGCGGCGAAGCTGGTCGGCGTTCTGGGGAATTCAAACGGCCTTTGTGCTGCTGTCGTTCGGACTGAATCAGCACCGACTCCAGGTCTGGGCCTACCACCTCGCCATCGCGGGCCTGATCACCGCCTGTTCGCGGCCCGGACAGGCGCTGCGGCGGCTGCGCTGGCTGACGATCAGCATCTATGCATGGTCGGCCGTTTCGAAGCTCGATGCCGGTTTCGCCGCAGGCCCGGGACGGACGCTGCTGGGGGGGCTGTTCTCCGCGGTGGGGCTGGAGATTCCGGCCGGCACGCTCGGACAGGCGTTGCCCTGGGTCATGCCAGCCGGTGAACTCGCGGCGGCCGCGGCGCTGGCCTGGCCGCGCTTTTGTCGTGTCGGGCTTGGGCTGTCGCTGGCAATGCACGCGCTGCTGCTGCTGGCGGTCGGTCCGCTCGGACTGCAGCACGAGCCGGGCGTGCAGATCTGGAATCTGTTGTTCATTGCGCAGAACGTGCTGCTGTTTGCGGGGCCGAAACAGGCGGCCTCGCCCGAACCTGCGGAGACCGCCGGACCGGCCCCCGGTTTGTTCAGGGAGGCTGGCATTCTTGTGGTGTTGGCGCTGCCCGGTCTGCAGCCGTGGGGCTACTGGGATGTCTGGCCATCGTGGGCCGTGTATTCGACGCGTGGCGGGTGGACGACATCGTTCATTCATCGCGACGACCTTCAGAAGCTGCCGCCCGACGTGGCGCCGTTTCTCGGTGAGCCTCCGCCGCTGTCGGACTGGCATCCGATCGACATCGACGCCTGGTCGCTGAAGGTGTTGCACTGCCCGGTCTACCCGCAGCCGCGGTTTCGGCTGGCGGTGGCCGCGGCGCTGAGCCGGCATGCCCCGATCCGCGTGGAACGTCGCAGCCCACCGAACCGCCGGACCGCTGCCACAACGCTCACGACGCTGGAACTTGTGGATGGAAAACTGCCGCCGGAGGTCGCGCAGGAGTTCTGGCTGAATACGACGCCGCGACAGGAACGGCCGTAATCAGGCGGCGCGTTTGTGCGCCGGTGCGTTCCCCTCGAACACGGGCATCGTGACATGCCCTTCCGCCGAAACGCCGTCGCGTTTCAGCACCTTCAGCACCGTGCGGGCCAGGATTTTCACGTCGAGTGCGAACGAAACGTGGTCCACGTACCAGACATCCTGCGCGAAGCGGTCGTCCCATGTGGACTGATTGCGGCCGTTCACCTGGGCCCAGCCGGTCAGCCCGGGGCGCACGTCATGCCGCCGTCGCTGTTCGTCGGAGTACAGGGGCAGGTACTGCATCAGCAATGGCCGCGGGCCGACGAGACTCATCTCGCCGCGCAGCACGTTCCACAGTTCGGGCAGTTCATCGAGGCTGGTCGATCGCAGGAACCGGCCGAAGCGCGTGAGGCGCACTTCGTCGGGCAGCAGTCTGCCGTGTGCATCGCGGGCATCGGTCATGGTGCGGAACTTCACCATGCGAAACGGGCGACCATGCCGGCCCGGACGCACTTGTGTAAACAGCACCGGCGACCCCAGACGCGTCCGCACCAGCAGGGCGACACCCGCCATCAACGGCGCCAGCCCCACCAGCGCGATGGCCGTCAGCAGCAGGTCAAGCAGGCGTTTTCCAGTACGCAGGTACACAGCGGATTCCTTCAGGCGGCACGACGACAGGGGGACGGTGGGACGAGCAGTTCGACCAGAGTTTCGTTGATCCGATGGACGTCAAACCGGCTTTCCGCGAGTCGCCGGCTCTCGTGGCCCATCCGCAACCGCAGCGCGGCATCGCCCGCCAGCGTCAGCATGGCGCTGGCGAGCGGTTCCGACTTCTGCGACGGCACCAGCCAGCCGTTCACCCCTTGCACGACCGTCTCGCGGCAGCCCGGCACATCGGTGGTAATCACCGGGCGGCCCATGGCCAGTGCTTCCTGGGTCGAACGGGGAACCCCCTCGCGATACGAGGGAAGCACATACACATTGCACTCCGCCAGAAATGGCCGGACATCGTCCGTTTCAGCGAGATACTCCAGGCCGGTGGACCGCTCCCAGTCGCGAACCTGTTCGAGCGAGATGGCGCACGGGCTGTCGTACACCGGCCCGAGCAGACGGCAGACGGCTCCCGGAACGGCGGCCTTCACCAGGCGAGTGGCTTCCGCATATTCCGCAATGCCCTTCTCGCGCAGCAGCCGGGCAATGAGCAGGAATCGCGGCCGATCCTCCGGCAGCGGCGTGACGGGGAACTCGCTCAGGTCGATGCCGGTCCCATGCACGCGAGCGATCTGGTCGTTGTGAACGAGTCGCCGCCCGCGAAACTCCTCGCAGTCATCCGGGTTCTGAAACACAACCCGGTCGTACCGCGCCAGCGCCGACCGATACAGCTCGACGACCACGCGCCGCAGCGCCCGCCCTTTCCAGTCGCGAGGCATGAAGGCCGATCCGAGCCCGGTGATGAGGCCGATGCGCCTCGGCACGCCCGCCTGCTCCGCGGCCCAGCCGCCATAAATCACCGGCTTGACGGTATACCCCAGAAAAACATCTGGCCGAAGCTCGCGCAGCAGTCCGGTCAGCCGTCTCACAACCCGCAGCTCATCGAGCGGGTTGCGACCGGTGCGACTGAGGGGAACCGGCCGAAAACCAACGCCCCAGTCGGCCAGCTGCCGCCGCACGGCCGGGTCGTCGTCGCCGGCGCAGGCAATCACGTCATGCCCGTCGGCGCACAGCCGCTTAAGCAGGTGACCACGAAAGTTCACCAGCGAGCGGGCCAGGCCCCCCATGACGACGATCCGCACGCGTGTTGTTCCTGCTGTTTCTGATATGGGTGATCGGCCAACATCCGGCGGTGTTCAGGCGGCCTGTCGGTTCCGGGCGATCGCCACGCTCCGCCAGAGTTCGAGATATCGTTCGGCAATGACGCCGATTTCGTAGTTCTGCTGCATCCGTTCGCGCGCCCGCGCGCTCAACTGCTGCCGCTCAAGGTCGCTCAGGGCGAGGATCCTCAGGCAGGCATCGGCCATGGCGACCGCATCGCCGACGGCCACGGTCCGCCCCGCATCCCCCACCAGTCTGGCCGAGTCGCCCACATCTGTGGTGACGACCGGCACGCCGCACGCCAGCGCTTCCCCAATCGAATTCGAGAACGCTTCGCTGGTGGAGGCGCTGACGGCAATGTCGAGTCCAGCCTGCAGTTCGGCGATGTCGCGCCGTTCTCCAAGAAGATGAAAGTGGTGTGGGCACGGGGAGGCCTCGACCAGGCTGCGCAGGGCCGCGTTTTCAACAGTGATGTCCGTGCCGCAGAGGACGAAGTGCGCCTCCGGCCGTTGCCGCTGCACGTGGGACATTGCTGCAACGAAATCGGGCTGGCCTTTCAGCGTCGAGAAGCGGGCCATCAGACCGACCAGCGGCGTCGCGCGGTCCAGCTGCAGCTCTTCGCGCAATCGGGCTCGGGCGGCCGGGCTGGGGTGAAAGCGGCCCAGATCGAATCCGTTGGGAATCAGCCGCATTCTGGCCGCGTCGTAACCGGCCGCCACATGCACATCCAGACCGGTCTGCGAGTTGACCACAATGGCAGCGGGCCCGCGTCGCGACAGGCGGGCGCCGGCCCTGGCCGCGAGCAACGTCGAACGGCTGTCGAGCCCCGGAGTCAGCGTTGCATGGCGGACGTTCCACACCACCGGGCAGCGAACGGCGGTGCGGGCGGCCAGCAGTCCCATCAGGTCGGCGTGGTACAGCCAGGTCTGCAGCACATCCGGGCGGTCGCGCCGCAGCAGCGAACTGAGCCGCCACAGGGCGCGGGCGTTCGGCCGGCCACGTTGCATGTCGAGCGTGTGCACCGGAATGCCCAGCGCCCGAATCGCCGGAGCGCAGCCTTCATCGTCCGTCATGCCAATCACAGTAAACCGGGCCCGACCCTGCAGCGCATGCAGCAGCTTCGACAGCATGACCGGCGTGCCGCCGACTCCCAGTCCGGTGATCAGGTGACAGACATGCATGAGCGACAATCAGGCGGCGGAACGGACAGCCAGTTCAGACTGCTGACGCTGTCTCCACGACTGAAACATGAGGATCGGCCACAGCCGCGATGATGAATCAACGCGTCCCGCCAGGTGAGCGTTCCAGGCCGCGGTCACGGCGGGGGCGTTCCAGTAGCCTTCGCGGCGCACACGCGACTCCGCGAGCAGGTCGTCCGCCCAGCCGCGCAGCGGTCCCCGCAGCCAGTCGGCCAGGGGAACTCCGAAGCCCATCTTGGGGCGATCAAACAGGGCCGTCGGCACGTAGCGTTCCAGAACCTTGCGCAGAATCCATTTGCCGTGTCCCTGTTGGTGAATCAACGGCATCGGCAGGCGGTACGCGAACTCGGCAATGCGGTGATCGAGAAACGGCGCTCGCGATTCAAGGCTGACCGCCATCGTGGCCCGGTCGACCTTGGCCAGAATGTCGTCTGGCAGGAAGTCGATGGAATCGATGAGCATCATTTCGCGGTAACGGTTGCCGACAGCCCTGCGCAGCGACGTCCCGGGGCCATCGTGGGCCTGCAGAACGACCTGCTCCGGCGCCTTCCACGACGACAGCAGTTGCCGATAGGCGTCGTGGAACGACCGCGCGCCGACGACCTGCGCTCCCCAGTAAATCTTCCGCAGCAGCGAACCGCGTTGCGAACGCGCCAGGGCCGGCATGGCCCGGGCGGCCAGCGCTGCGGTCTGTCGCAGCGGACGGGGAATCCACCCGACCGACTTCCACAGCGTCTCGGCGCCGGCGAAGCGGGCATAGCCGCCGAAGATCTCATCCCCCCCGTCGCCGGACAGGCTGACAGTCACGCGGCGGCGCGCGAGTTCCGAAACCAGAAACGTCGGAATCTGGGAGGAGTCTGCAAAGGGCTCGTCGTAAATTGTGGACAGCCGCGGAATGACATCCAGCGCCTGCTGGGCCGTCACGTACAGCTCCGTGTGATCGGTCCGCAGATGCCGGGCGACCGCGGCGGCATGCGGCGCTTCGTTATAGCGCGGAACGTCAAAGCCGATGGTGAAGGTCTGCACGGGTCGGGTTGAAGACCGCTGCATCTGGGCGACCACCAGCGAGGAATCAATTCCGCCGGAAAGAAACGCTCCCAGGGGAACATCGGCGACCATCTGATCGCGCACGGTCCGCCCCAGCAGCCGATCGAGTTCGGCCGCGGCCTCGTCCTCGCTTCCGGAAAATGGATGCTCCTGGGCGCGGGCGAACTGTTCCTCGACGCTCCAGTACGGGCGTGGCGGCTGGAGCCGTCCGAATGTGAGATCGCGGTCCCAGATGGACAGGACCGTGCCGGGAGTCAGCTTGAAAATGCCGCGATAGATGCTGTGCGGCGCCGGAACGTAGCCGTGCCGGGCATAGGCGGTCAGCGAGGTTCGATCGACTTCCCGCTTGCAGGCGGGGTGGCTTTCCAGCGCCTTGAGTTCCGATCCGAACAGCAGGACTCCGTTCTGCACTCCGTAATACAGCGGCTTCTCGCCGAATCGATCGCGCGCCAGCTGCAGGGTGCGGTCGCGGGCGTCCCAGACGGCGATCGCGAACATGCCCACGCACTTCTTCAGCGTGGCGTCAAGCCCCCACTCCTCGATCGCCTCGAGCAGAATCTCGGTGTCCGACTGCCCGCGGAACTGCGTGACTCCATCGGCCACCAGGGCCTGCTGCAGTTCAGTTGCATTGTAGATCTCACCGTTGAACGTCAGCACCGTTCCACCGGATCGCGACACCATCGGCTGCGAGCCCGCGGGGGAGAGGTCGCGAATCGCCAGACGTCGGAAACCCATCGCCAGGCCAGCGCGTTCGTCGCTCCACACGCCCAGGTCATCCGGCCCGCGATGGACCAGCGCATCGGCCATGCGGCGGGCGCGATCGCTGAGCGCGGCCTGCGACAGCGCCCGACCGACCACCGGTTGCCAGAATCCCGCAAATCCACACATGGTTTCTGTCCGTCCGTGAAGGATTGTTCTGGTCAGGCCGCCCGGCGGGCGCTGTCGGCCTCGGGGAACAGAACGTCCGCATACTGCTGCACGATCGCCTCGAATCCGAAGTGCTCCTGCGCGACGGCCGCCACGCGATCGGAGACCGGCTCAAACCACTCGGGCCGCCACTCACTCAGATCGCCGGTGAGCCGCTGCTGTTCTCCGAGAATGTCCAGCACGTCCCGCGTGCCGCCCGGATGATCGACAACCACGTAGGGCGAACGGGCCGCGATCGCCTCCAGCAAAACGTTCGGCAGACCTTCAAACCTCGAAGACAGCACGAACAGGTCGGCCTGACGCAACTCGGCGGCTGCACTGGCCTGAAATCCGGCCAGCCGAACCTGATTCGCCAGTCCCAGGCCCGCAATCTGCGACTCCAGCGCCGCCCGTTCGACGCCGTCGCCGAAAATCGTCAACGACGACTCCGGCCAGCGGTCGAGCAGCCGCGGAAAGGCATCGATGATGCGGTCAAACCCTTTGCGATGTTCGAGAGTTCCAATGGCGACAAGCCGCTTGCCGCGCGACTGTTCATCCCCCTCCCGTTCCGGCCGCGACATCCCGTTCGCCGACAGCGCCAGCGGATTGAAAATGCGGACGATCTTCGAGTCTGGCACGCCCAGGTGCCGGGTGACGAGGCCGCGCATGCTGTCGGCCAGGCAGATGACGCGGTCGGCGGCCTGGTAGCCGCGTCGCATCAGCCGCCCGCGCATTCCGGCCAGCATTTCAGGTTCGAAGTGATTGATGTTCACCTCGCGCAGCAGGAGCGCCGTGCCGCGTGGAAACAGCGGGCGAACCAGCCCGGCCAGGGTATTCAGATGCGAACTGGTGGCCAGGACCGAGCGCGGATGAAGTTCTCGCACCAGCCGGGCCAGCGGCCAGGCGGCCTGCCGGACGCGCGGCGCGGCGAGATCGTGCACGACAACATCCGCCGCCAGCCGCTGCAGCCAGATCCCTTCCTTCTGGCACAGCGCCAGGTGCATGTCGAATCCCCGGGCCGCGAGGCCGTTGGCGACGAGCGTCATCACGCGCTCAGCGCCGCCGCCGCGCAGCGAAGGAATGACCAGCAGGCCGCGTTTCGGATTCATGGTCACGCGGCCTCCGCCAGTCGCGGACGCCGGAGCGGCCGATCGGGAACGACGCGAACCGCCTGCGAGCGGACGCTGGAGGGAGTCATCAACGCTCCCCGACCCAGAACCAGCCCCCACATCATCAGCACCGCCTTGTCTTCCATCAGGTTGTGCGAGAAGAAGCCCTGGATGAACAGAAAGCCGGCCATGGCGATGCAGGTGGGATCGTTTCGTCGACAGCCCACGCGATAGGTGGCGTAGATCATGCCAATCAGCGTGACCATCGCGACGATTCCGTTTTCAACCCACTTCGCGAGGTAGACGTTGTGGGCGGCGCCATCTTCGTAGCCGTACATCAGCCCGGTCCCCCAGCCGACCAGCGGGCTTTCCAGGGCCATCAGATAGAACTCGTAGGCGAGTTCGATCCGCGAATCGTCAGCGTGGTCCATTCCGCCGCCGCCGAGAAAGGTTTCGATGCGCTGGTGGGACGAGCCGAGGATCGGAATGGCCTCGCGCGCCCACTCGCTGGCCGTGGCCGCATAGCCGACCGTGATCGCCGCCAGCCCCGCCACGAACAGCGACGTGGAAGCGCCGCGCATCTTCATCGAGCGATACAGGTAGTAGGCGTTGATCGCGCCCCAAGTCAGCATGCCCGAGCGGGACAGCGTCAGAAACACTCCCATTCCGCTGATGGCGACCGTCGCGAGAGCCGCCAGAGTGAACCCCGGGTTCTTCCAGTTCAGCAGCGCCAGCGTCATCAGCGCGACCAGCGCGCCGCCGGTGTTGGGATTGATGCCAAAGCCGGCGGCACGATTCGGAACGGCCGAGAAGGTGCCGGGGCTGACGGCGTCCGCGATGATGCTCAGCACCAGCAGCGCCAGGGCCCCGGCAATTCCCAGCCGCCACGCGATGTCGCCGGCGAACAGCGCGGAGCTGGTCAGCGTCAACGTGAACAGAATCGCAAACAGCGATGGGTAGGAGATGTATTTCCCGCCGTCGTCGAAGCACGCATCCGGCAGCAGGGCGCCGGCAATGGCGATGGTCGCCAGCAGGCAGAATCCCAGAACGACCAGTTGGCACTCACGGAAGACTCTGGCCACTTCCTGTCGACGCAGCACCACCGCCAGCAGCGACAGTCCCAGAAGCAGCCCCAGGCCCATGGCCAGCGGAGACTGCTTGGTCCATTCCAGCCGGGCCGCACAGATGTCGAACTGGACAAGAAACGGAATGACGAGAAACGGCGCGATCGGCACCCCGCGCCGCGGCGCAGGCAGCACCGCGGCCTGTCCGCCGACCGCTGCCGGACGTCGACCCTCCATGGTCGTCCCTGTCCCTGAAGCGTCCGGGAACACCGGACGCGAATTCCTTCCGAGTTCCGGGCGTCCGCCGCCCGGCCAGCGGGGGTCTTCCCACAGAATGGGCGATCAGGTCAAGCCGAACCGGCAATCCCTGCCGGTCGCTGGACTCGGAGCCAATCACGCCGGACCCGTGTGCCCGTCAGCAGTCGAAATTCACCCCCCAGGCAGGCGCCACGTTCGCCCGCCTCCAGCGTGGACAGCCGCGGTTACTCGGGCAGTTCCTTCCCTTTGGTTTCCGGTAGGAACGGCAGCACCAGCAACCCGACGAGGAACACTCCGCACATCGCCATGCCGGCCGGCCGCAGCGGCTCGGCGTAGCCGAACGTGTTGCGGATGAAGAAGCTGGTGATCGCAATTTTGACCAGCGGGCCAAACGCCGCGACAAACCGCCCCACGTTGTAGCAGAAGCTGGTTCCGGTCGATCGCAGCCGGGTGGGAAACAGTTCAGGCAGGTAAACCGCATATCCCGCAAACAGCGAGAGCTGACAGAATCCCATGATCGGCACCAGCACCACGATCTGCCACATGTCGGTCAGCGTATGGAACACGAGCACCGTGATCGTGAAGGCGGCCACCAGCGCGATCGCAAACGTCGGCTTGCGACCGATCCGCTGAGCCAGCACCCCGAATCCATACATCCCGAAAAACGCGCCGATGTTGATCGCGATCGACGTGAAGCTCGTGTAGAGCGCCAGCTTCGAGCTCACCTTCTTGTCCATCGCCGACCGGATCTCCTGATCATCCGATGACAGCGATTCGGTTGTTTTCGAGTCAATGGCGGCCTGAATCCGCTGGAGGCTTTCCGATCGCGCGCCCTCCGACGCCGCGATTTCCTCTTCATAAATCTGCTTCGTCACCTTCGGGCTCTGCACCGACCGGATCAGGTCGGGCGTGTAGAACCCGACGCCCCACAATCCGACCACGCCCGCACACGCCAGCACCAGCCCCAGCAGCGCATGCTTGCGCCACAGAGGGGTCGAAAATAGTTCGCGGTACGAGCCCAGCTGTTTCGAGGCGGCCCCTTCGTGAGAAGTCCTGGTCCAGGCTTCCGGCTCCCTGAGCTTCAGTCGAATCACCAGCGCCAGAACCGCGGGCAGCGCCCCGATCATGAACATGATTCGCCACGGACTGGTGGGCAGGCCATGTTCTTCCGCCACCCCGAGCCCCAGGTTGATGAGCGCGGCCATGATGTTGCCCACGGCCGACAGCGCCTGCAGAGACGCAAGTGCATAAGGCCTCGCCGCCGCCGGCATCACCTCCGCAATCAGCGCCACGCCGACGGCGAACTCGCCGCCCACGCCCAGCCCCGTCAGAAAGCGGTAGAACGCAAAGTCGTACACTGAAGTCGAAATGGCGCTCAGACCGGTGCAGGCCGAGTAGATCAGAATGGTGAACATCATGGTCTTCGTACGGCCGATCCGGTCACCCAGCATGCCGAACACGAGTCCGCCGGTCGCCCAGCCGGCAATGAAGACCGAGGTCGCGATGTCGCTCCATTTCAGAATTGCTTCCCGCATCTCGGCTTCGGGAATTCCTGTTCCGGCCAGCAACTCTTTCATCGCCGCCGGACGCGCCAGAATGAACAGCTGCTGGTCGAGGCAGTCGAACAACCAGCCGAGGGCGGCCACGATGAACACGAACCAGTGATAACGCGTCAGCAGTTTGTACCAGGGAACGCCGGGCGGCAGGGCGGTTGAATTGTCGGTACCGGCGTCGACGTGCATGACACGCTCTCAAGGGAGTTCAATCGGGAAATGAAGACCCGCCAACGTGACTGCTCAGGCGGGCAGCGTCAAGCGCGCCGAAGCACCTCAACCCCCTCCTGCCGAAATTCAGCGCATTCCGGTGCAAAGATCGCCCGTCAACTTCCCGAATTTCGTAACGTTGCAGGCACCCAACTTGCTTAGCCCTGATGATTCAGCCCCGCCGGCTGCAAAGTGCGGCTGCTTTCGATCCCGCGGCGGACCGTGAGCATGCGCCCTGGTCGCCCGGCAATCAGGATGAACTAATCGTCATGTGGACACGCGATTCGCTCCAGGAGCTGATCCACGGCCGGCTGGCAGGCTACAAATTCATCGTGGTCGCCAATCGCGAGCCGTATGTTCACCGGTTTGTCGAAGACCGGATCGTGTACTCCAAACCGGCCAGCGGCATGGCGACCGCAGTCGACCCGATCATGCTCGCCAGCGGCGGCGTGTGGGTCGGGCATGGCAGCGGAGACGCCGATCACGCCGTCGTCGACGAGCACGACTGCGTCGCCGTGCCCCCCGAAGACCCGCGCTACAAGCTGCGCCGCGTCTGGCTCACGAAAGAAGACGAGCAGGGCTTCTATCTCGGGTTCTCGAACGAATGCCTGTGGCCGATGAGCCACATCACCTTCACCCGCCCCCGGTTCGACGCCCGCGACTGGGAGACGTATCAGCGCGTCAATGAACTGTTCGCGAACGCCGTGCTCGATGAAGCCGGCGACGACCCTTCGTTCGTCTTCATCCAGGACTACCATTTCTGTCTCCTCCCGCGACTCCTCAAAAACAGCGGCCGGAAAAACCTCGTGGTGGCCCAGTTCTGGCATATCCCCTGGCCCAATCCCGAGGTCTTCCGCGTCTGCCCGTGGAAAGAAGAAATTCTCGACGGCCTGCTTGGCAACGATCTGCTCGGGTTCCACCTCCGCTACGATTGCCGCAACTTTCTCGAAGCGGTCGACCGCTTCGCCGAATCGCGAATCGACTACGAACGCAGCGAAGTCGTGCGCGGGGGCGCGACCACCCGGGTGAACGCCTTCCCGATCAGCATCGACTTTGAAGAAACCAATCGCCTGGCGCACTCGCCCGAGGTCGAACAGGCCATGCACAACTGGCGGCGTCAATTGCAGCTGGGAGACCGCATCCTCGGCGCCGGCATCGAACGACTCGACTACACCAAAGGCATCGTGGAACGGCTCCGCGGCCTCGACTCGTTTCTGTCGACGCACCTCGAATACGTCGGCCGGCTGCAGTTCGTGCAGATCGCCGTTCCCAGCCGCAGCCACCTGGCCGACTACCGGCGCATTGAAGACGAAGTCGATCGCGTGGCGGACGAAATCAACTGGAAATGGCGTCAGGGACGCTGGAAGCCGATCACGCTCATCAAGGAGCACCACGATCCGGTGCGCATGGTCGCGCTGCATCGCCTGGCCCACTTCTTTATTGTCAGCTCATTGCACGACGGCATGAACCTCGTGGCGAAAGAATTCGTCGCCAGCCGTCCCGACGGGCAGGGGGTGCTCATTCTCAGCCGGTTCACGGGGGCGATCCGCGAACTGGAAGACGCCCTGCCGGTGAACCCCTTTGGAACGCACGAAATCGGCGACGCCATTGCGGCCGCCATCGCCATGACGCCCGACGAACAGAAACGCCGGATGACGCGCATGCGCGAAGTTGTGGCGCGCAATAATGTTTATCGGTGGGGCGGCAAAATTCTGTCGACCCTGCTGCATTTTGATCTGCCGGAGAATCCGGCAACGGCCGAGGCACTTCAGGATTCTGCACGATGAATGATCTGGACGATCACTGGTACAAGGATGCCATCTTCTATCAGGTGTATGTCCGCGGTTTTCAGGACAGCACCGGCGACGGAATCGGCGACCTGCGCGGGCTAACCCAGCGACTCGACTATCTCGCGGACCTCGGCGTCACCTGTCTGTGGCTGATGCCGCTGTACGAATCGCCCCTCAAGGACGACGGCTACGACATCGCCGACTTCCTGAAAATCGATCCACGCATCGGCAACGTCGACGACTTCCAGGACCTCTGCAACGCGGCCCATGAACGCGGCATGCGCATCATCGCCGATCTCGTCCTGAACCATACGTCCGACAGGCATGCCTGGTTTCAGGAGGCCCGCAGCAATCCCGATTCGCCCAAACGCGATTACTACGTCTGGAGCGACACCGATCAGAAGTATCAGGGTGTCCGCATCATTTTCACCGACACCGAGCCCAGCAACTGGACCTGGGACCCGGTCGCCCGCCAGTACTTCTGGCACCGCTTCTTTTCCCATCAGCCCGACCTGAACTACGACAACCCGGCCGTGCAGCAGGAGATGCTGGACATCATCGGGTTCTGGCTGGACCACGGCATCGACGGCTTCCGCGTCGACGCCGTTCCGTATCTGTTCGAGCGCGAAGGGACCAACTGCGAGAACCTGCCGGAAACGCATGGCTTCCTGAAGAAAATGCGGTCGTACTGTGACCAGCGCAAACCAGGCACCCTGCTGCTGGCCGAGGCGAACCAGTGGCCCGCCGACCTGTTGCCCTATTTCGGCGACGGCGACGAGTTCCACATGGCGTTCAACTTCCCGCTGATGCCGCGCATGTTCATGGCGATCCGCCGCGAGCAGCGCCGGCCGATCGTCGACATCATGGAGCAGCTGCCGTCGATCCCCGAGAGCTGCCAGTGGGCCATCTTCCTCAGAAACCACGACGAGCTGACGCTCGAAATGGTCACCGATGAAGACCGCGACTACATGTATCGCGAGTACGCGCAGGATCCACGGATGCGGCTGAACCTCGGCATCCGTCGTCGCCTCGCGCCGCTCATGCAGAACGGACGCCGGCAGATCGAACTGCTGCACAGCATGCTGTATTCGCTGCCCGGCAGCCCCGTTTTGTACTACGGCGACGAGATCACCATGGGGGACAACATCTACCTTGGCGATCGCAACGGCGTGCGCACGCCCATGCAATGGACGGGCGACCGCAACGCCGGCTTTTCAACGGCCGATCCGTCCCGCCTCTACCAGCCCGTGATCACCGATCCCATCTATCACTACCAGGCGGTCAATGTCGAAGCGTCGCAGCGCTCGCCGACCTCGTTTTTGAACTGGATGAAGCGGATGATCCGCCTGCGCAAGCAGCACCCGGTGTTTGCCCGCGGATCACTGGAGTTCATTGACGGCGGCAACGAGCGGGTGATCGCCTATCTGCGAACCCTCGGCGATGAAACCATGCTGATTGTGAACAATCTGTCCCGATTCGCGCAACCGGTGAAGCTCGACCTGTCTCGCTTCGTCGGCAGCACTCCGGTGGAACTGATGGGCAACACGGCCTTTCCGGCCGTTGAGGCCAACCCCTACTTCCTGAGCATCGGCCCGCACGGGTTCCTGTGGTTCAAGCTGGTGTCGACGCCGGTGGGAGAGGCGGTGGTGGGGGCAAACTGACGACTTGACTTATGGAATGCGCCAGTCGGCCAGTTCCAGACCTTCAATCCACTGGAAGTGCCTGATGTTCGATGTGATCAATGGACAACCCAGGGCGACCGCGGTTGCGCCGATCAGCAAGTCGGCGTCGCCGGGATCAACGCCCGACCGCCGTGCCGTGCACCACCGGTCTGCGGCCAGGTCAAGAATCTCGTCCGTCACTGCCAGGACGCGATTGTGTTCACAGAATCGCTCAAAGTACTGCAATCTGCGGTAGGACTGATGAAGTCGGTAGTCTCGAACAACTTCATATCGAGTGATCGCCGAGAACTGAACGCAGCCATGAGATCGAACATACTGCCGCGTTCGTCTCTCAATGAGAGGATCTCGATTCTGCAGAATGTCCGACAGGATCGTCGTGTCGAGCAGACAGGGCGTCATTCCACAATTGGCCGGCGCAGGTCGAAACGATTCGACAGGATGGTGTTGGTGATTTCATCAACCTCGGCGTCCGTCAGCCCTTCATAGACGTTGAACCAATCGGGAAGGGGAGGCAAGTCGTCTTCCGGCATCGCGTCCGGCGATGACGGGGCTGGTGCACTGACCTCAATTCGGATCTGCTGAGTCTCAGTTAACTTGGGACCAATCAATTGCTCAGCCGCCATGCGACTTGCCGTCGGGAGTTCGCCAATCGTGTAGACCCGGGTTTCCATGAGTGAACGATAGCGCCGACACCTGCCCCGGGCAATTCCAATTCGGCATCACACCCCCGCCAGCGCGTCAATCTCGGCCCGCGTCCGGCATTCCGTCACCGCCACCAGCACGCCGTCCGGCAGGTCGGGGTCGGCCGCCTGCAACTGGGCCATCGATGGACCCACATCAAACCCCGCCGCACGAGTCTTCTCCAGCCACTTCTCAGTCCCGCTCTTCGCCCGCACGAAAAACTCCTTGAAGAACGGACGGTCGTAGACCAGTTCCACCTCGCCCGACTTCACCAGCGCGTCGGCGGCGTAGTGTGCCTTCCGGCAACACAGCTCCGCCACTTCCCGCAGCCCCTGCGGACCCAGCAGCGACAGATAAACCGTCGCCCGCAGCGCCAGCAGCCCCTGGTTCGTGCAGATGTTGCTCGTGGCCTTGTCGCGGCGAATGTGTTGCTCGCGCGTCTGCAGACCGAGCACATAACACCGCCGGCCGTCGCGGTCCTTCGTCTCCGCAATAATTCGCCCCGGCATCTTCCGGACGTGCTCGCTCTTGCAGGCCATCACGCCCAGGTAAGGACCGCCGTACTGCAGCGGAATCCCCAGCGACTGACCTTCCGCCACAGCAATGTCGGCCCCGTATTCGCCCGGGCGCTCCAGCAGCCCCAGGCTGATCGGATCGAACGAAACGACGGCCAGTGCGCCTTTCGACTGCGCCAGCCGGGTGATCTCGCGCACCTCTTCCAGACAGCCAAAGAAGTTCGGCTGCTGCATCAGCACGCAGGACGTGTGCTCATCGACAGCATCGGCCACCGCCTGCACGTCGGCCGTTCCATCGGGCGTGGGGATCGTCACGATCTCGCACGACAGCGTGCTGACATACGTCGCCAGCACCTGACGGTACTCGGGGTGGACCGAGCCCAGCACGACGATCCGGGTATGGCGGTTCGTTGCGCGCATCGCCATGAACGCCGCTTCGCTGAGGGCCGTCCCCCCTTCGTACAGGCTGGCGTTCGAGGCTTCCATGCCGGTCAGCCGGCAGATCAGCGACTGGTATTCAAAAAACGCCTGCAGCGACCCCTGGCTGGCCTCGGGCTGATACGGCGTGTAGGCCGTATAAAACTCCCCCCGGGAGGTAATTTCATCGACCACCGCGGGCACGAAGTGGTCGTAGGCGCCGCCTCCCATGAAGCAGGTGCGGGCGCTGCGACCGCGCGACGCCAGCTCCCGGGCGAACTGCTCCAGTTCGAGTTCCGTCATCGCGGGGGGCAGGTCGAGCGGCCGCTTCAGCCGCAGATCGGCCGGAATCGACTCGAACAGTTCGTCGATCGATGACACGCCAATCGTCGCGAGCATCTCCTGCTGCTGCTCGGGAGTTGTAAAGAGATACGCCACGGAACCTGTCCTCAAGCCTCAACGAGTTTGCGACCCAGCGAGCGAAGCTGGTGCGGAAGTGTAGACGGATGCAGCAGGTCGGCCGGGGCCGCCGCCCGGATCCCTCGCTGCCATGCCGCGAAGTGCCGCTCAGTGGGCCTGGCTCTCGCAGAATCTGGCGTAGTCGGCGGCCGTCATCAAGGCGTCCAGATCGGTCGTCGACGCCAGTTTGACTTCGGCAATCCAGCCTTTGCCAAACGGGTCGTCCGACAGCCATTGCAGGTTGTTGGGCAGGTCGGAGTTCACGGCGGCGACGGTTCCCGAAACCGGGCCGTACAGATCGCTCACGGCCTTCACGCTTTCGACTTCGCCAAACACTTCGCCCACCGACATGGCCGAGCCGACCGCCGGCAGTTGCATGAACACGAGGTCGGTCAGTTCCTTGACCGCGAAATCGCTGATGCCAATTTTGGCGGTGTCGCCTTCCGGGAGCACCCACTCATGTGTACGGGCGAAACGCAGATTCGGGTTGGACATATCGCTTCACGAGCAGAAAACACAACGGGCCGGGCACAGCGCGGTTAGCCTACCGGGCCGCCCATCGCTTGTCGACCACCGGAACACGTTGCAATTCACGCGTTTGAATCGCCATTTTGCGCAGCGCGGCGGCCGTTGGCCCCGCCGGTTACGCCTCGGCCGGCGGCGGACTCGCAGGGGCGACCGCGGGAGCTGCTTCGCTCGCCTGACGTTCGCGATACTCGGCCGCGGCCATCCCGGACAGCGCCGGCCCATTCACCGGCGGCTCCGTCGCCGTCCAGAACACCTTGCGGAACGGCGTCGCGTCTTCCGCGTGTCGCAACAGGAAATAGGCGATGGTCATCGCCACCCAGAAATAGCTGTAAACGAACACGGTCGACAGTGTCATGAAGCCACGCCACCACGCCGCCCGCAACTGTCCTCCCAGGCTTGCCCGCTGCAGCACCGGTTCCACGCCTTCGGTCGCATCCGCCGCCGCCTGCGACTCCGCGGACGCATACGGCGCATCCCACAGCGCCCGGTTGGCTTCGGCGCCCATGCCCACATGCGTGGCGTGGTTGGCCAGGCTCACGGAAAACCGCATCGCGCCATGCAGAAACAGCAGCACGACCGCCCCATACAGCAATGCGACGATCGCAATCCACAGGCCATACCACGGCCGGCTGAACACATAACTGTACGACCGGCTCAGGGCGTCGAATGCGTCGCTTCCTTCCACAGCGATCGTCACGTACATCAGCGGCCACGAGGCCGCCACGCCGATCAGTATCAACGCCAGCAGCGCTCCGCAGATCAGCGAAATGAACCACAGCCCGCCGGTCAGCAGCGGTCCGATGCCGGGAATCAGCCCGAGCAGCCCGATGCTGAAGGCGATCCCCCAGAACAGTCCGACGCCCACCACGGGCAGCAGCGTCCCTCCAATGGTCGAAAAGAAGTAGCGGGTCGAATGACTCACCGCTTCCTTCAGGCTGGGAATGCCCTCCCCGGCGATTTCCAGCGCGGCAATCCGCGCGATCGCCCCCCCGAACACTGCCCACACCGAAAGCGCCCACAGCAGTTTTGTCCAGCCCCACGCCAGTTTCGACCAGCTGTCCGCGTAAATGATGTTCTGGGCCGGCTCCACGATCACCCGCCACGGCGCCAGAAGGTTCCGCGCCTGATGCAGGATCGGCCCCCCCACCTCCCAGGGCTCGTACAGCACATAGGTCATCGGCAGCGCCATCCGACTGGCCGGCGCTCCGGGAAACGTCCCGTCCCAGGGAAACGACGCAATGGCGTAGTCGTCATACGGGACCAGTCCGGTCCCACCCCGCTCCGGCAGCTCTCCTTCCGGAACCGCGTTCTCGGCCGTGTGCGGCGAAAACGGCAGGCTGGTGAAAACCACCATGCCCGTCGCGAACACCAGCGTCCCCAGAAACGCCAGCAGCAACTTCCGGAAGTCCATGGCGATGCGAAACCCGCGAAACAGCCGCAGCCACGGCAGCTCCCGTTTCCAGCGCGCCAGGGACGACTCGTAGAACTGTTCTTCCAGCTGCATGTGTCACGCGGTGTTGAAGTTCGTCGAACGCGCGGGCCCGGCCCGTGGCCGCAGGTTAATGCAAACCTGCAGGGGGTACGAACGAAGCGATTTGGCCCGGCCGCGCCGGTTGTCCCCGCTGGCCGCGGCAACCGTCGCACCCTCGACCGCCGCCCGCGGGCGGTTTACGCTCATTCTCACGGAAAGACGTCCTGCGCTGGCGCTGGAGGGGAGTGACGCGATGCCACCTCGTTGCGGGTTCCTGCTGGTTCGACTGCTGACAGTCGCCGCCGTCATCAGTTCCGCCCCGGCGCTCACCGGCGCCGAGCCGGCGCCCGACTACGCGCAGCAGGTGGCGCCGTTGCTGACGAAATACTGCGGCGGCTGCCATAACACGGATGACCGCGAAGGCCAGTTCTCGGTCTCGACCTGGGCCGAACTGCAGAAAGGGGGGGAGCATGGACCGGCCTTTCTTCCCGGAGATAGCGGTTCCAGCCGGATGCTGCGGCTCATCACCGGAGCGGCGGAACCGAAGATGCCGCCCGAGGGAGAGAAGCAGCTGACCGAACCGGAGGTCGCGCTGCTGAAAGCCTGGATCGATGCAGGCGCCCGGGGGCCATCCGGCGCCGATCCCGATCGGCCGCGGCTCGTGGTGCCATCGATCGCGCCCCAGGTGCAGCGGCGGCCGGTCACCGCGCTGGCCGCCTCTCCGGATGGCCGCTGGCTGGCGGTGGCCGATTTTGAGGCGGTTCACCTGCTGGCCCGCGAGGGTGCGGCGGTTGCCGGACCGCAGATTGGCGACTGGAGAACCGTTCGCACGCTCGGCGGTCTGGCCGGGCAGGTGCAGTCGCTCCATTTCTCTCGCGATTCGCAGCGACTGATTGCCGCTTCGAGCGTCGCGGGCCTGGTTGGAAAGGCATCGCTCTGGGAGGTCGCCGACGGCGCACTGATCCGCGAGTTTGACGGCCACCGCGACACCATCTACGACGCCGAACTGTCGCCTGATGGCAAGATCGTCGCCACCTGCAGCTACGACCGCCGCACGATCCTGTGGGATGTCGAAACCGGCGAACAGCGGCGGGTTCTGGAAGGGCATACCGGCGCGGTGTACGACATCGCCTTCAGTCCGGACGGCACGGTCCTCGCAACCGCCAGCGCCGACGACACCTGCAAGCTCTGGCTGGTCGCGACCGGCGAACGGCTGGATACGCTCACCCAGCCGCTCAAAGAAAGCTACACCGTCGCCTTCGCCCCGCACGGCCGCGAAGTTCTTTCGGGCGGAGCCGACAACCGGGTTCGCATCTGGCGCTTTCTCTCGAAGAAGAAGCCGGCGATCAACCCCCAGCTGGAAGCCCGGTTCGCTCATGAAGGGGCCGTTCTGCAGATGCAGTTCACGCCAGACGGCTCGCGACTGGTGACCACGGCCGACGACCGGACCATCAAGGTCTGGGATACCCGGCGCTATACCGAACTGCAGGTCTACGAGGCGCAGCCCGCGCTGCCGGTGTCGCTGGCGATCTCGGCGGATGGTCGCGAGTTCTTTGTGGGCCGGCTCGATGGCTCTCTGGGCCGCTACGAACTCCCGCAGGCAGCGCCGGCGGCAGATCGTCCAGCCGCGACCACGCTCGCCGCAGTCGCGCCCGTTCCCATGCCGGCAGAGTTGCCGACAATGACCGAACAGGAACCGAACAACACCCCGCAGTTGGCGACGCCGATCACTGTCCCGGGCATCGTGACCGGCGTCATTCACTCCACGACCGGACAGGACATTGATGTTGACTGTTTCCGGTTGACCGCCAGGGCCGGCCAGACCTGGCTTCTGGAAGTGAAAGCGGCCCGCGATCAGTCCCCTCTCGACTCGCACATCGAAGTGCTCACCGCCGCAGGGGAGCGCATCCCGCGCGTCGAACTGCAGGCCGTCAAGGATTCCTATTTCACGTTCCGGGGCAAGAACGGCACGCAGTCGGACGACTTCCGCCTGTTCAACTGGGAAGAAATGGAGCTGAACGAACTGCTCTACTGCAATGGCGAGGTCGTCAAGCTGTGGCATTACCCGCGCGGCCCCGACTCCGGCTTCATCATCTACCCAGGCGAAGGATCGCGGTGGAACTACTTCGACACCACGGGGCTGGCCCATGCTCTGGGCGAGCCGTGCTACATCGTCCGGCCGCATGCGCCGGGCACGCCGCTGATTCCAAACGGGCTGCCGGTGTTCACGGTCTATTACGAAAACGACGACGACGCCCGCCGCGAACTCGGGGCAGACTCCCGGCTCACATTCACGGCGCCCGCCGACGGCGACTACGTCGTCCGCCTGAAAGACATCCGCGGCCAGCAGGGGGAAAAGTACAACTACTCCCTGACCGTCCGCCCGCTCCAGCCCGACTTCAGCGTAAGCCTCCGCGATCGCAAGCTCGCCGTCAGTCCCGGCAGCGGCAAGGAATTCCGGGTGCTCGCCCGGCGCGACGACGGATACGACGGCCCCATCGAGGTCAGGCTCGAGGGGCTGCCCGCAGGCCTCGCCGTGACCTCCCCCATCATCATTGAAGCCGGTCAGATCGAAGCTGTCGGACTCATCACCGCCCGGCCCGACCTCCCGGCGTTTCCCGAGAACGTCGAACAGGCCATCCGCGTGACCGCGTCGGCCCGCATCAACAATGCCGACGTCACTCACGACGTCGCAGGCTTCACCGAATTCAAAATTGGCCCGAAACCGAAGGTGCTGGCGAAGGTGGTTCCGCACGAATCCGGCGCCCGGCCAGTCGCCGCTCCGAACGAGGGGCCGCTCGAGTTCGAGATCGAGCCGGGCGAAACCATCATGCTAAAGCTGGTGGTCGACCGGCAGGGCTTCGAAGGCATCCTGCCGTTCGGCAAGGAAGACGCCGGGAGAAACCTCCCCTACGGCGTTTACGTCGACAACGTCGGGCTCAACGGACTGCTGCTGCTCGAAGGTCAGTCGGAACGTGAGTTCTTCGTGACGGCCTCCCGAGTGACGGCCGAGCAGACGCGGGTCTTCCACATTCGCACGACGGCCGACGGCGGCCAGGCATCACCCCCCGTGATCCTGCATGTCCGGCCGAAGAAGCAGGTCGCGGCAGCGCCGTAGAGGATGTGACCGAAGTGTATCGCGGGCCGGACCCATTGAGCCGGTTCGCTTGCGAACCGTCGCGTGTCCTGGCGCGACAAATGGATGACACGCGCCATAACGCCCCGCGGCACTCGGGAGTGCGAAGGCCTCTGTGCCGCCCCCAACGAACCGGCGTCTCAAGCAGGAACCGGCTTGGCCGTAGCCTCCCCGGCTGGAAGTCACGCGCTCAGCCACGGCCTGTTACTCAACCGGCGGGCGTTTCTTCCTGCCGGCCGACTTTCGCTGGTCCTCCGCCGGCTTCTTGCGGATCAACAGGTCGTAGATCATCAGGCCCGTTCCCCCGGCCACGAACAGCAGGGTCGCGATTCCACGTCCCAGTTGCTGACCACGCGCGGCCGCTGGATTGGACGGCAGCGGCTGCAGGCCGATCATCGCGTTCGTCACCACGCCCGAGAAAATGACGATCGCGCCCCATTGCCAGAGCGGCAACTTCTTCAGGCGGTCGGCCCCGGATTCTCGCTTCTTCCCCATCGCGACTCCCCTCGACTGGTGCGCTCAGTCCTGTTTCCAGGCCGGCCTGGGAAGCGCGATCGCGTACAGCACGGTCACCCCTCCCATGCCAACCAGCATGTACGGTAGCCAGTCGGGGGGCTGAATCACACGTCCGTGCCCGGCTGAATCGGTCGTGATCCAGCGAAGAATGGCCGAGCCGCTCTCGGCGGCGGCGTGCAGCGTGAAGGAGTCGACCAGAAACAGCAGCGCACCGACGCAGGCGACGTATACGCCGGTCCCCAGAAAAAGCGCGCGGGTGAGCACTGTGAACACTCCTGACGATCCACCGTCGGCATCGTCAATTCCCGAGTTGCTCTGCAGCGCAACTCGGCAGATCGTCGGGAATTCACGAAATCGTCCTCTCCCGGGACGCCTTGTCCGGTCTGACGACGCCGTTTATGCCGGTCGGGTGGCCAGCACTTCCAGAAAGCGATCGACCTGGGGATCGGTCCCGACGGTAATCCGCAGGCCATCCACCAGCGCCGCGTCGCCGTTCGCGCCGGCGCGGGCGTCTGGAAATCGCATGTACCGGACCAGAACCTTGTGCGCCTTCAGATGCTCGTAGATGGCCTTGTGCCCGCCGGCCGGGTGGGTTGCCCAGACGAAATTCGCCTGACTGTTCACCACGTCGAAACCGACCGCACGCAGCTGAGTCGTCAGCCGCCCGCGCGTGGCGAGAATGCGCGCGCGGTTGTCGAGCATCCACGGCTGGTCGCGAATGGCCGCCTCGCCGCCCGCCAGCGCCAGCCCGTCGCAGTTGTAGCTCTCCTTCACTTTTCGCATCCCGGCGATCAGTTCGGGGTGGGCAATCGCAAATCCCAGGCGGAGGCCCGCCAGGCTGTACGACTTGCTCAGCGTGCGCGTGACGACGATGCGCTTTCCTTCCGGCCGCTGCAAAAGCTCCATGCGATGCGGAACGTCGCAGAAGTCTCCATACGCTTCATCCACGACCAGCACCCCCTGCGGCGGAAGCAGCTTCAGCAGGTCTTCGTCCGACCAGCGATTCCCCGACGGAGAATTCGGATTGGGCACAAACACCAGCCGGGCGGCCGCCACGCGTGGCGCAATCGCCTCGAAATCCCACGACCAGTCGGGGTTCAGCACCAGCCGCTCGTAGCGGCCGTCCTGCAGCCCGGCCAGGGTTTCGTAGAGGATGTAGCTGGGATATGGAGACAGCACGACATCGCCCGGGTCGACGAACGTGCGCAGCAGCATCGTCAGGTTTTCATCGCTGCCGTTCGCCGGAATGATCCAGTCCGCGTCCAGATCGAACAGTTCGGCGACCGCCTTGCGGAACGACGTCCCCAGCGGATCGGGATAGATGTTCAGCCGGCCCATCGCCGCAGCGACGGCCTCGCCCACCCGCGGCGACGGCGGATAGGGGTTCTCGTTGGTGTTCAGTTTCACCCAGCCCGATTCCTGAGGCTGCTCGCCAGGCACGTAGGCGGCAGTGCGGTCAATCGCGGGACGGAAGAGCGACATGGGGCAGACGGGGCGACGGTGAAGCGGACACAAAGCACGGCCAGGTCCGACTCGGCGTCAGGCACAACCGCAGGGGTGATGTAGCGGATCACCGCAGAAATGACACGCGCCTGCAGGGCAAGTTCACTCGCCGGTCAGCGCAGCAGCAGCAGTCGGCTGCCGCCCTCCACCGTGCGGGTCGGCGTCTGGCCGGGCGTCAGCAGATCGCGGAGTTCGAGCGTCAGTTCCTGACCGGCGAAGCGGGCCGAGTGTCTGACTTTCCCCACACGCGCCACAAAGTCGCAGCTCAGGGAAATTTCAGCTCCCTCGGTCAGAAATTTTTCGCCCGCGACCCGGTGGGTCTTGAACGTGTTGTCGCGGTCGCCGCGCGGACTGCGGACGGTGAACGCCCCTTCGCTGGTGACGAATTCCCCCTGCAGCGATTGGCCGCCGATTTTCGAATCGACGGTCCATTTCTGGCCCGGCTCAGGGGGCAGGGCCAGAAACCTGAGCGGCGGCTCGACTGGCTTTCCGGCGATGGCGACGCGGTACAGGCCGTCCTCGCGGACCGCCACATGCTCGATGTGCACCACCCGGTCTTCCGCGTAGGTTTCAATGCGGGCGCACGATTCTCCCTGCAGCGCCTCGTGCCGGACCACCTTTTCCCGCAGCACCAGCGGTCCCGAGCTGTAAATCCACTGCGTGCCGACTGCCAGGGGATACCACTCGCACTGCGTCAGCGCCGGATCTTCCTCGTTGGCGGCGATTCGATCGCTCGCCCGGCCCGGCCCGGCCAGAAACACGGTCAGCGCCAGGGTCGCCAGGAACGGAAGTCGCCGGGTTCGGCGGTCGTCCATCAGGCGGATTGCACATCCGTGTTGGCAGCACTTCCTGGGCATGTTCGTCTCTCCCTGATCTTCGCGGCGACGCCTGTGCAGCGTAGTTCAGAACCGAAACTCTCAACAATCGCTGTTTTCCGGCGGGGCAGACGGGGGAAGAGAGTTCACGCCGTTCGGTCATTTCGTCCAAGGACTTCTTGAAACGCATCGAAAGAGACCGATAAAATCCGCCAGCCTCCGGCCCCCCATGCAGCGCTCCGTCTGACGGTCGATTGTATGCCGCGACCGTCGGCGTTTCCCGCTCGCGATGTTCAGCGATCGGTCCCGTACTGGCTCTTACCATGTAAAGAGGTCATGCCCAAGGCGTCCGACATCCGGGTCGTGGAAGCCGAAGTTTCGTTTGAACCCTGTGACTTTCGCGCGCCGTTGAAATTCGGCGGGCGCACCGTGGACCACTCCACGCTGATCAATGTCCAGGTGTCGGTCGAAAGTCGCGGCAAAAAGCATGCGGTGGGCTTTGGCTGCATGCCGGCCGGCAACATCTGGGCCTGGCCTTCCAGCGAAGTCACGCCCGAGCAATCCGAGCAGGCCATGCTCGACTTCGCTCAGGAAGTCGTCGACATCGCCACCACGTTCGAAACCTTCGAGCATCCGCTCGATCTCGTTTACGACCTGTCCGGCGAGTACGACCACCTCGGCAAGGTCGTCGCCAAGAAGCTGGGCCTCAACGAGGCGATGCCCAAACTCGCCCAGCTCGTGGCCGCCAGTCCGCTCGACGCCGCCATTCACGACGCGTTCGGAAGGGTCAACCTCCAGAACAGCTACGACCTGCTCTCCAAGCAGTACATGAACCGCGACCTGTCGGAATATCTCGACAAGGATTTCGCCGGCGAATACCTCGACAGATACACCCTCCGGCAGCCCAAGGACCAACTCCCCCTGTATCACCTCGTCGGAGCGCTCGACGCCCTGACCCCCGCTGAAATCGCCACCCCTCTCCGCGACGGCGTCCCGGAATCGCTCGATGCCTGGATCGCCGCGGAAGGGTTGACCCATTTCAAAATCAAGCTCAACGGGGAAGACCTCGGCTGGGATGTGAATCGCGTCCTCGCCGTCGAACAGGTCGTTTCGGAAGCCCAGAAAAAGAAGAACGTCTCGGCCTGGAACTACTCGCTCGACTTCAACGAGAAGTGCGCCAACGTCGAGTACGTCCTCGATTTCCTGAAGCAGGTGCAGGGGCAATCGCCCGCGGCCTACGATCGGGTGCAGTACATCGAACAGCCCACCCATCGCGACCTGAACGCCAGCGCCGACAACAAAATGCACGCGGCCGCGAAGCTGAAGCCGGTCGTCATCGATGAATCGCTTGTCGATTACGACGCCCTGCTGACCGCCCGCGAACTCGGCTACAGCGGTGTCGCCCTCAAGGCCTGCAAAGGTCACAGCGAGGCGCTCTTCGCTGCCGCCGCGGCGCAAAAGTTTGGAATGTTCCTCTGCGTGCAGGACCTCACCTGCCCCGGGGCGGCGTTCCTGCATTCCGCCAGCCTCGCGGCCCGCGTGCCGGGCGTCGCGGCGATCGAAGGCAATGCCCGTCAGTATTGCCCCAGTGCCAATCGCAAACTCGCCCGCACCTTCCCCGGCATGTTCGACATCAAGGACGGCACGGTGAAAACTGGCGTGCTCACCGCCGACGGACTCGGCTGGTAACGCGCTTCCGCCATCGAGCCCCTGACCTGTTGGTCAGGGGCTTTCAGCGATCGCCCGTCCGGTCAGACCCCGAGTTCTCGCCCAGCACCCGGCGCACCTCTGCCTCCGTCGTGAGTCCCTGCTGAACTGCGTCCGCTCCACGCTGCCGCAGCGGCGTCATTCCCGCTGCTTCCAGCGCCCTGGCAATCTCCCGCGATTCCGCGCAATCGAGAATCGCCCGGCGCACCTCCGGCGCTCCCGGTCGTCCCAGTTCGGCGATCACCATGCGGCCGGCGTATCCGGTCCCCTGACAGCGATCGCACCCCGCCGGCGGACCCTCGCACGGGCACCGTTTCCGCAGCAGCCGCTGCGCCAGTATCGCACGGAGGCCGCTGCGCAGAACAAACGGCTCGATGCCCATGTCGGTCAGCCGGCTGACCGCTTCCGACGCAGTCCCGGCATGAAAACTGGTCAGCACCAGATGCCCCGTCAGCGATGCCTGGAACACCATTTCGGCCGTTTCCCGATCGCGAATCTCACCCACCATGATGACTTCCGGGTCCTGCCGCAGCAGCGATTTCAGAGCTGTCGCATAGGTGAACCCCGAAGACGCTTTCACCTGCGACTGCGCGACCCCGGGAATCAGGGCCTCGACCGGATCCTCCAGCGACGACAGCCCGCGCCGCGGAACCGCCCCGGCCAGGTGCCGCAGGCACGCGTAAAGCGTTGTGGTCTTTCCGCTTCCAGCCGGCCCCGCCGCCAGCACCACGCCGCTCGTGGCCTCCAGGTCGCGGGCCAGTTCCTCCACCAGCCCGGCCGGCAGCCCCAGCTGGTGAATGGTGTGATGCACGTCATCGGCGATGAACAGCCGGATGACGGCCTTTTCACCATGAATGGTCGGAAAGGTGCTCAGCCGCATCTCAACGCCGTCCTCGCCTCCGCGTCGTATCCGCCCCTCCTGCGGGACCTCCGTCTTGTAAGTCAGGAGGTCCGCCAGAACCTTCAGCCGGGCCACGACGTTCTGTTTGCCCCGGGGAATTGTGGTCACCGGGACCAGCACGCCGTTGAGCCGCCAGAGAATGGACAGCGATTCCCCTGCGTCGACCGGCTGGGCGTGGATGTCGCTGGCGCCAGCCCGACGGGCGGCGGCCAGCAGGGAATCGACGAATGCGACGGCAAATCCTTCCGCCGCAAGATTCTGCTGCGAAATCTCGCCGAGAAAGTCAGACAGCCCGGCGGGGGCGGCGGTGGTCATGGTTGGTTTCCGGGGATGGTCCGCTCGCGAAATCGGTGACTTCCGCACAGTCGTCACCGTGACGCAATTCCGTCGTACGGCGGCCGATCGACATTTTTCGAGGTCGAAGTTGCTCCCGCTGGCGGTTAAGCTAAATGACACGTCCCATTTTCGACATGCTCCGGCGCGCGGATTGCGCCAGTCCATTCCATCGCCTTCGTTCTCATTTCCTTCAGCGGTTTGAGATGCGGCACGCCAACAGACAGGGCAGGGTCAGTCAGTCTGTGCGTGCGAGTTGTGGTGAATCATGAGTGAGAAAATGAAAGCGGCCCCGGCCACGTCGGAGCGTCCCTGTCCCGAATGCGGTGAAATGGTCCGGCCGGGCCTTGTTCGCTGTTGGAACTGCGGGGGCTTCATGAACCGCGAACTCGAACAGAAGTACCTGGAAATGCAGGCCGCGCCGAAGAAGGTCTTCTTCAGCCAGCTGCCGGATGACGCCGACATTCACGAAGCCGGCGGAACCGAGGCCCAGGAAGACGACTTCGTTCTCGTCCCGCGCAGCCCGGTTCCGTCCCCCATCAAGCCCGAGCCCGCCGCCAGCCGGAAGAAAGACCCGGCCCCCGCTGCAGCGGCATCGTCCGTTCTCGATGCCGCCCCGGATGCCTCGGACGCCCCTGCTCCCAAGGCCGCGCCGGCGGCGCCTTCGGTCGCGCATTCCGTCGCCACCGGCGGCGATGCCCTGCTCGACATCGCCATGAGCGAGGAAACCGAAAGCCGCAAGAAGCGTCGCACGCGGGCCACCGGGCCGATCCGCACCGCAACTGGCTTCATCATCTTCTGCCCCTATGGCTGCAAGGTCGAGGTGAAGGACCAGCACAAGGGCATGACGGGCAAGTGCCCGAAATGCCGCGCGCCGTTCATCGTTCCGACCGCCCCCCCCGATTACGAGTTCGCGAAGGAACGCGAGAAATCGGTCGCCGAGTCGGCCGCGGCGTCGGCAGCGCCCGGCGGATTCGTGGCGTGGATGCACGATGTCCATGTCCACACTGTCAATCCTCTCAAACTCAAGCTGAAGGAAGGGAGCCTCGAGAAAGACTTTGCTCCCTACGACTTCGGTTTCGGCGCCGGAAAAATGCTGGCCGTTTCGCTGGCCGCCAAGAAGGCCGGCGGCATGTTCGGCGGCGCCAAGAAGGGGGGGCCCGATCCGCGGGAAGCGATGCTGACCCACCTGAAGGAAGGCAAGCCCGCCGAGGAACTGCAGGTCGCCTCGAAAATGATCTTCACCTCTGACGACGTCCGGCAGATCCGGGTCGTCTGGCCGGAAGCCTCGCGCGCCTCGTCCGCCTTTCACGGCGTTCCCGTGTTCGGCAAGCAGATCATCGCCGTGCAGCTGCCGCTCGTGGGCGATGGCGACCCGCAGTATGCCTCGTTCACGCTCAGCCAGTTCCGCGAGTTCAACAGGCAGCTGGAAGAGATGTTCGGAGTCGACGGCCTGGCCGCGAACCTCGGCATTCCGATGTCCGATGAATTCACGACCTCGAAATGCCACTACTCCGACGCCCAGGTGAAGGCCCTGAAGGATCCCGACTGGTATCAGTCCGATCCGGCGCGTCCCGCCGTGCTGGCCGGTTACCGCTGCGAGAGCTGCGGCATCACCGTCAGCGAGGCCGCCCGCAAGAAAGAAAAGCTTGGCGGGGCCAACGGCAAAGGGCTCGCGAAAGCGACCTGCCCCAAGTGCAAAAAGAAGTTCGGCAACAAGCCCCTGTACACCCTGCCCGAAGCGGAGAGCGGACCCTCGATCTCCGGCGATTCGGCCAAGGGCTAGGGCACAGGTCATCGCAGTGCCGATTGAGCCGGTTCGCTTGCGAACCGCCGCGTGCCTTCCAGCGATCCATCAGGACCACGATCCCTGAGCACGGCGCGATCAATGCCCTGTCGCCCGGTTCGCGGACGCATTGACGACGACCATCCACAGCAGCCCGAACATCTGTCCGGGCTGCTGTTTTCTCAGGCCTCGTCGGTCATCACATACTGCCGGCAGTGAATCACCGTCAGCGACACGATGTTCCACACGCCGACCATTCCGGCCAGAACGGCCACATGCCACCAGGCGGGCCAGTCGCTGAAGAACAGCTCCTGCCCCTCCAGTGGAACCTCCAGGTCGACCCAGCGGTTCAGAAGACAGCGCAGGTGGTACTGAATCGTCAATCGGTTCACGATTGCGGGGACGAACGCCACCACGGTTTCAAAAATCAGGGTGTAACTGAAGGCGATCAGCATGGCTCGACGCGGCGCGATGCAGCCGATGCCGCAGAACAGCGAGCAGTAGGTCACGCCTCCCAGAACGGTCAGAGTCGCCAGAATTCCTCCCACCTTCAGCACATCTCCGACCGACGTGAACGGCGGTTCCGGCGGCGGCGGGGGCTCGGTGGGAGCGAAGCCCGGCGGAAGCACGAAGTCCTGAAACGGTCCCGGCTCCCCCGGCATCGACAACGAGCGGTCCAGCTGCTCGCGAACCCGGGGATCGGTCGCCATCCGCTGGAGCAGCAGGCGGGCCTGTTCCAGCCGTTCTTCTTCCGGAGTCAGCGGCGGTCGCTCTTCGACGGTTGTCGTCCCGGTCGGACCCAGAATTTCCTCGACCGGCAGCGAGAACCCCCACGCCACACCGCCGACCAGGGCCAGCGCCAGCAAACCCGCTCCCAGCGTCCAGACGAGCCCATTCAACAGCTTGCCCAGCACCAGGCAGAACCGGCCGTAGGGCCGGGTCACAATGTACAGCCAGGTCTTCCCTTCCAGTTCGGTCTGCACGATCGGAGCGACCCACAGCAGCGCATTGAGAATGACGACCATCTCGCAGGCCATGACGAACACGGCCGTCACCCAGCCCGCCCGCGGCAGCGCATCGCCGGCCCGGGCCATCGATTCGGCAGCAAACAGCATCAGGAAAATGATGACGGCCGGAAACATCGCGACCCCGCCCCAGACGAGCATCCGCTTCCAGGTGCGGGACTTCCGCAGCTCGAATTCCAGAACGGTCCACACCTGACGCACAAAGCCGCCGGCTCGCCGATCGGTCGGCGTCGCCGGCGCTGGAGCGCCGACAGCCGCGTCGACAACGCTGGGGCTCGCGTTCATCGAAGCTCTCCGCGATGAATGCGCATGAGCGTGGTGAAGAGCGCCTGCAGGGTGTCGTCGCCGCTGGTCAGTTCCACTATCCGAATGCCCCCTCCCTGATTCCAGTCGGGCAGCCGGCGCGTCAGTTCGGCAGGCTGGCGGGTCGTCACCGTCACACGGTCGGAGCCTTCCATCCGCACCGAATCGACCAGTTCTTCCTCCAGCAGCTTCTGGCTCAGCTCGCGCATTCCCGAGCCGCGGATCACGAATTCATTGGGCAGATTTGTCAGCAGCGAATGCACTTCGTCCGGAGTTCCCGATGCCAGCAGCCGGCCGCCGCTGATCAGCAGAAACGAGGTCGCCAGCGTTTCCACTTCGTACAGAATATGGCTGGCGATGATGAGGCTGCCGCCGGTCTTCACCCAGTCCTTCAGCAGCAGCGTGATTTCATGCCGGCCCACCGGATCGAGGCCGTTAAAGGGCTCGTCGAGGATCAGCAGTTCCGGTTCGTGCGCAATCGCCTGGGCCAGCTTGGTGCGCTGCCGCATGCCGCGGGAATAGGTCCCCATGGTGCGGTGCATCGACGCCGTCATGCCGACGATGTCCAGGGCCTCCAGAGCGCGACGCCGGGCCTCGGCCGCCGAAAAGCCGTGCAGCCGCAGCATGTAAATCACCCAGTCGTGGGCCGTGATCTCGGCATACAGCCCTTCGAAGCTCGGACAGATGCCGATCCGGCGATACAGCCGCGGGTTATCCCACGGGTTCTCGCCGAACATCCGCAACCGCCCCCGGGTCGGACGCAGCTGACCCGTAATCAGGTTCAGAAACGTCGTCTTCCCCGAACCATTCGGCCCCAGCAGTCCATGCGCACCTGGCCCCAGTTGCAGCGAGATGTCGTTGACGCCAATGACCGTGCCATAAAGCTTGGTGACCGAGTCCAGTTCGATCATGGGGCGGCACGGAAGAGGTGGAGAAGAGGCAGACAGGCGGCGGACGCGGCGAACGGCCGCGTGGCCGCCTGCCTGTTTATAGCGGCTGAACCGCAACCCGACAGCCAGGTCCTCCCCAAACAACGGCCCATGCCCGGATCTCAGCCCACAAAAGCGACGCCGGCTTCCGGCCTGTGAATCCAGCGGCGAATCAGCCATTCCGGCAGGTCTAGCCTGCCGCACGAACGCCACCCTTCCCCCGATCAATGCCTGGTCCCCAGGTTTCTGTCTGCTGGGCCGGTGGCCCGCGTCAGGCCCCCGGACCTGCCGCCGAGCCGCCGGAAACGCTCTCGGCGCAACCACTCCCGGTCAGATGACCTCGGGACCATCACGTGAGCCGACGCCGCGGGCCGGTCCGCTGGTTGGCTCGGCGTCTCGGCGGACTGCCGACGTGGCCCACACGTTGGAGTGTCCAACTGGGTTGTCAAAGACGCCAGCCCTGCGCTTCCTCGCCGCGTCCGCTTGGCTTGCCGCCGCAGGGGAGATACCGTCTCGCCACGAATCTGCGATGGGCGCGAGCATTCCGCCCGGGATCTGTGTCACACCCTCCCCGGGGATCGCTCGGGGGTTCAGGTCCCCCTCGTCAGGTCGATGCCATTTGAAACTGCAGGACAGGCCATGCGCTGGACGAAGACGTTCATTCCCACCCTGAAGGAAGAGCCCTCGGACGCGGAGGTTCCCAGCCATAAGTTGATGCTGCGGGCGGGACTGATCCGCCAGCTGATGGCCGGCGCCTACACCTACCTGCCGCTGGGCTACCGGGCGCTGCGCAAGGCGGAAGCCATCGTCCGCGAAGAAATGGACCGGGCCGGCGCCCTCGAAATCCACATGCCGGCCCTCACGCCGATCGAACTGTACGAGCGCACCAACCGTCTGGCCGCATTCGGCAACGTGCTCATCCGGTTCGATGTGACGCGGCGCGGTCAGAAAACGCCCCTGGCCCTCGGCCCCACGCATGAAGAAGTCGTGACTGAACTCGTCGCACGGCACATCAGCAGCTATCGCCAGCTCCCCGTCACCCTGTACCAGATCCAGACCAAGTTCCGGAACGAAGAACGGCCGCGGTTCGGAATTCTGCGGACCAGCGAATTCCTGATGAAAGACGCGTACAGCTTCTCGACGTCCATCGAGCAGCTCGACCAGGCGTACCAGTCGATGTACGACGCCTACTGCCGCATCTTCTCGCGGTGCGGTCTGCCGTACGTCGCTGTGGAAGCGGAAAGCGGACCGATCGGCGGCGATGCGTCGCACGAATTCATGATCCCGTCCCCCAACGGCGAAGACCGCATTCTGAAAGACTCGAAATCGGGCTACGCCGCGAACATCGAACGCGCAGAAACCGGCCGCCAGCCAGCGGCCGTGCCGACCGAAGCCTCTCCCGACGCCAAGCCTCTGGCGCAGGTCTCCACGCCCGGCGCCGGCGGCATCGAAGCGGTCTGCAAGGTGCTCAAATGCAAACCGCATAAAATGATCAAGACGCTGATCTACAGCGTCGACGGCAAGACGCTCGCCGTCCTCATCCGCGGCGACCATGAAGTCAACGAGAACAAGCTGCGGCGGGCGCTGGGAGCCGGCTCGCTCGACCTGGCGGATGAAAAAACGATCCAGGCGGTCACCGGGGCCCCGGTGGGATACGCCGGCCCGGTCGGCATCAAATGCCCCGTCGTCGCCGATCACGACGTCCCCGCGCTGGTCAACGCGATCACCGGCGCGAACGCCGCCGATGCGCACATCGTGAACGTCAACATCGGACGCGACTGGTCGCTGACGCCGGTCGCGGCGTTGAAGGAATCGGGCTTCGCGATTCAGGATTCAGGGGCCGAACTCCAGACGTTTGATCTGAGAAACGCAGCCGCCGGAGATCCGTCTCCCAGGAGCGACGGCACGCTGGAACTGGTCAACGGCATTGAAGTCGGCCACGTCTTCAAGCTGGGCACGAAGTACAGCGTGTCGCTGGAAGCGACCTTCCTCGACGACAAAGAGCAGCGGCATCCGATCATCATGGGCTGCTATGGAATCGGGGTGAACCGCATTCTGGCCGGCCTGATCGAAACCTCGCACGATGCCGACGGCATCCTCTGGCCGATCAGCATCGCACCTTACGAATGCGTCGTGGTGCCGCTGAACGTGCAGGACGCGCAGGTGATGGAAGTCGCCGAGAAATACTATGCGGAACTGCTGGCGGCTGGCGTCGACGTGCTGCTGGACGACCGCGACCTGCGGGCGGGCGCGAAATTCAAGGACGCCGATCTCGTCGGCTTCCCGCTGCGAATCACCGTCGGCGGCAAGGGGTTGCAGGAGGGGATCGTCGAACTGAAATGGCGCGACGAGAAGGAGCCCGGCAAGGCGCCCATCAGCGAAGGCGTGGCCCGGGTGCAGCAGCAGATTGCCGCTCGCAAAGCGAAGCTGGCAGGCAACTGACCGGTTGCCGCTTCGGCGACATTCGTGCGGTCGCCGGGCCTGCGGACTGATTCATGTCAGTCCGGAAGAGGCGCTTACCCCTGCTGCCTGGGAAGCTCCCGCGCGTCCATGACGGGCCGCGGCTCGTCGAGAGCCGCCCGCAGCACATCCAGCGCGTAAACCGCCGGATCGCGGGCCGTGGTCAGGTCGATCACCCGTTCATGCCTTTGGCCGGGCTGCATGGAAAACGTGATCGCCGGATCGCCGTTCCGGTCATGCTGCGGCTCAACGTGGGGCAGGGCGGCAATCGAGGCCGTCACCTCCGCGCTGGAAATGTTCTCCAGCGCCGCAACCGGCAACGGCCGTTGCTTCATGCGTTTCAGCAGTGAGCCGACCGATTCCTGAAGCGTCGGCAGCACATAGCCTGGAGCAATGTCGGACCACGGGTCGAGAACAAACCGGCGATACCAGCAATGGGGATGCGGCAGCATCAGTTCGGGAGCGCTGGAGACGACATCGCCGTAGGCCAGCAGGTCGAGGTCGAGCGTCCGCGGGCCCCAGCGCCCCGTGCGGCGACGTCCGAAATCGTGCTCGATTTCGTGCAGCCGGGCCAGCAGTTCGTCCGGCGGAAGTTCGGTCGACAGGGCCGTCACCGCGTTGAGATACGGGGGAGTCGCCTTGGCCCCCACCGGGGTGGTGCTGTACAGCCGGCTGCGCGTGATGATTCGCGTGGTGGGCAGTTTCGCGATGCGTTCAGCCGCCGCGCGGAAGGTGTCCGCAACAAAGCCGAGATTTCCGCCAAAAGCCACGAAGGAACGCATCGCCGAACTGTAGCGGCTGCCTGCGCCTCTGCGGAGTGCATGCGAGCCTGTTCCGGTTACGGCTCTTCAACCCATTTCCAGGCGTCTTCAATCTGCGCTGCGTCGAAATACTGAATCTTCGCCATCGTGAACGGCTTGCACACCGTCGCCATCCACTTCTCCCACGATTTCTCGCCCACCAGGGCGATGCGGTCGATCTTCGTGCAGTGCGTTGTGGAGAATTTGATGTCGTCCCACAGGGCCCCGGCATCCCAGCCATGAAAATCGTGGAACCACGCGAGAATTCTGGCCTGCTCCGTCTGGGCGATGACGGCGTCGACTGCGGGGACGAACGTCTGATAGTCGGCATCGTGCAGCTTGCCTGAAAGCTTGAAGCCCAGCACATTGCCGCTGCTGCGTGGAAGCTGTTCAATCATCGTGACGCCCTGAAGAGGAGTGCGGATCCGCTGACGACTGAAAAGTCGCAGATCAACTCCCCGGACGCAACGATCAGGTCCACGGTTCCGGGCGCCGCGGCGGCGATGTCCATCTGCACGGAGACGGACGCAAGGTTCACCAGGCCGAGTTCAGCTTGTCGTTGTTGTCGTTGAACATCATGCGCGTGTTGTTGCCCACAGCGCCAATGGCCGCGATGCAGACGGCAATGATGAGCGCCAGCATCACGGCGTATTCCACCGCCGTCGGGCCGTCTTCACGCCGGAGAAAGTCGAGGATGCGGCGCATGGGAACCGTGCAGGATGGCGGGACAGGAAGGTCCGGACACACTAACACTACCTCCGGTCGGAAACGTGCGCCGCCGCAAACCAGCGATTTCGTCGCGACGGGCGTCGGCTCGTCGCCCATCAGGCCGCTGGTCGATCCGCAGAATCGTCATATCCGGCCTGCCACTCAGCAGGGTCGGCCCCCCTGCCGGAGTCCGCATCAGTTCCGACGGGGACGCGGGACTCGTCCTTTGCCGCCCGATTTCGGCTCACCGCGCTTGCGTCCCCGGCCCCGGCCGCCCCGCGCAAACCCCGGCTTTGATTCATCCCCTTCCTCAGGGGTATAGGCGTCAATGGTCTTCACAGGGACGTGCTGGCCAACCTGCTTCTTGAGCTCCAGAACACGATCGCGCAGCCCCGCCGCCCGTTCGAACTCCAGGTTCTCGGCCGCCCGCAGCATTTCGGCCTCCAGCTCGCCCAGAAACTCCTGGGTGATGTACTGCGTTTCCGATTTCACCCCGGCCGCCTCCTGGACCACCCGCCGGGCTTCCAGTTCCTCTTCAATTCCTCGTCGGATCGCCTTCCGGATCGTCTCCGGAGTGATGCCGTGTTCCGCATTGTATTTCAGCTGCAGCGCACGGCGACGATTCGTTTCTTCAATCGCCTTTTGCATGCTGTCCGTCACCTGGTCGGCATACAGCACGACTTCGGCATTCACGTTTCGCGCGGCCCGGCCGATCGTCTGGATCAGGCTCGTCTCGCTGCGCAGGAAGCCTTCCTTGTCGGCATCCATGATGCAGACCAGCGACACCTCCGGCAGGTCGAGTCCTTCGCGGAGGAGGTTCACGCCGACGACCGCATCGAATTTGTGCTCGCGCAGCTCGCGGAGAATCTCCCAGCGCTCGATCGCATTCAGTTCGGAATGCAGCCACTCGCAGCGAATTCCCTCTTCCTTCAGGTAGTTGACGAGGTCTTCCGAGAGGCGCTTCGTCAGCGTGGTGACCAGCACCCGCTCTTCGCGCTCCGCTCGGATGCGAATCTGCTCGACCAGATGCTGCACCTGGCCGCGGGCGGGGTGAATATGAATGACCGGGTCGACCAGACCGGTGGGGCGGATGATCTGCTCGACCACTTCTCCCTCGGCCTGTTCGAGTTCCCAGTCGGCCGGCGTGGCGGTGACGTAAATCGCCTGTCCGCGGCGGGCGTTCCACTCCTCGAACTTCAGCGGCCGGTTGTCGAGCGCCATGGGGAGGCGGAAGCCGTGGTCGACCAGCGTCGTTTTGCGCGCCTGGTCGCCGTTGAACATCGCCCGCACCTGGGGCACCGTCGCGTGCGACTCATCGACAAACAACAGGAAGTCCTGCGGGAAGAAGTCGTACAGGGTGAACGGCGGCTCGCCCGGTTTCCGGCCTCCCAGCGCCCGGCTGTAGTTTTCGATGCCAGGGCAGTAGCCCAGCTCTTTCATCAGTTCGATGTCGTGCCGCGTTCGCGCATGCAGCCGCTGGGCTTCCAGCAGTTTTCCTTCCTGCTTGAAGCGATCGAGCTGTTGGGCCAGTTCGCTTTCGATTTCCCCCAGGGCCGCATCGATGCGGCTTTGCGGAAGCACGAAGTGCTTGGCCGGATAGATGTAAATCTCGTTCAGGGATTTCGACTCTGCATTCGTCACGGGGTCGATGATCGACAGCTTGTCGACTTCATCCCCCCACAGTTCGATGCGGTAGGCGAACTCTTCATAGGCCGGCCAGACCTCAATGACGTCCCCCCGCACCCGGAACTTGCCGCGCGAGGGCTCGAAGTCGTTGCGCTCGTACTGGATGTCGATCAACTTGCGGAGCATGTCGTCCCGATCGATCGACTGCCCGACCGTCACGGGAACCATCATTTCGAGATAGTCTTTCGGGGAACCCAGACCGTAAATGCACGAGACGCTCGCCACGACGATCACATCCCGCCGGCTGACCAGCGCGCTGGTCGCCAGCAGCCTCAGGCGGTCGATCTCTTCATTGATCGACGCATCCTTCTCGATGTAGATGTCGCGCTGGGGGATGTACGCCTCGGGCTGGTAGTAGTCGTAATAACTGACGAAATAGCTGACGGCGTTGTTGGGGAAGAAGTCGCGGAACTCGCCGTAGAGCTGGGCCGCCAGGGTTTTGTTGTGGGCCAGCACCAGGGCCGGGCGCTGCACCTGGGCGATGATGTTCGCCATGGTGAAGGTCTTGCCGGTGCCAGTGGCGCCCAGCAGCACCTGGTCGCGTTTGCCTTCCTGCAGTCCGCGTACGAGGGCAGCGATGGCCTGGGGCTGATCGCCGGCCGGCGCGAACTGGGAGGACAGCTGAAACTGGGGCATGGGCGGTCAAACGGGAATGAGCGGGCCGGGGAGACGAATTCTAGCGGGTGGGGGACAATTCGTCCTGAACATCCGGATAGTTCCGCTGTTCAGGTTTCCAGAACCGCATTTGCGTCGCGCGACGTCGAACGGTACACTGCCTCGCTTCGATTCAGGTCTCAGGCGGTACAGGTGATTTCGTGAGTATTGACAGCAGTCTTCGTGGCAAGGGACGTCTCGCTCGGTCGCGCAATGTCTTGAAGCGCGAGGAACGCATCGCCTTTCTGAAGGCGGAAGACCGGTGGACGGGCACGGAAAGCGCCTACGGCCTGCCGAAAATCCGCATTGTGAAGTCCGCCATCGGCAAAAAGAAAAAGAAGAAGACCGAAGAAGAGGGAGACGCCAAGGGGAAGAAGGGCGCTCCGGCCGCCAAGGGCAAGAAGTAACAGACTGCGGCTTCGGCCGTCGTGGCAGGGCGCTGCGCTCGTGCAGCGTCGATCCGCTGCGAAATCGCCAGGCGATTCTTCGCAGCGGGGAACAGGTTTTTGGTTGTGGACTGGTTGCCGTCAGGACGATGGCGACCTGAAGTCGATTCGCGGACAGTCGGCGGGGCCATTCGACAGGGAAGGTCGAGTATGCTGCCACAGATTCGCTATGCGCTGGGAACACCCGTGCGCGCTCGTGCACGCCGGGCTCGCGAAGCCTTTCGCCGGGCACTGGCCGACTGCCGGGGCCAGCAGGCCCAGACGCTGGCCCGCCTGCTGCGACTGCATTCCGGCAGCTCGTTCCTGCGCGATTACGGGCTCGAAGGCGTCGCCACCGCCGCCGAGTATCAGCGCCGCCTTCCAATTGCCGACTACGAACGGGTGCGGCCGTATGTCGACCGCCTGCAGCGGGGCGACTGGAACGCTCTCCTGGGCCGAGGCCAGAAGCCGTTGATGTTTGCCATCAGCAGCGGAACCACCGCTGAGCCGAAGGCCATCCCCATTACGCGCCAGTACCTCGCCGATTACCGTCGCGGCTGGCAGGCCTGGGGCATCGACATCTACGAACGTTATCCGAAGATGCACTGGCTGCACATTCTGCAGCTGGCCAGCAGTTTCGATAAGTTCCGTTCACCGGCGGGGACTCCCTGCGGAAACATTACCGGGTTCGTCCAGCACATCCAGAACCCGGTCGTGCAGTCGATGTACTCGGTCCCGCGGGCCGTCGTCCGCCTCACGGATCCTGACGCCAAGTACTACGCCACGCTTCGTTTTGCCCTGGCCGATCCCAAAGTCGGCATGGCGATGACGGCGAATCCCAGCACTCTGATCCAGCTGGGCGAGCTCGCCGCCGTGCATCAGGAGACGCTGCTGCGCGACATTGCAGACGGAACGCTTACCCCGCCCGCGGACATTCCCCCGGTCATCCGCCGGACGCTGCGGATGCGTCCCGACCCTGGCCGCGCCCGGCTCCTCGCATCTGTCGCCAGCCGAACCGGCCGGCTGACGCTCCACGATGCCTGGCCCGACCTGCAATTGCTCGCCGTGTGGACCGCGGGGAGCGCCGCGGCCTATCTCCCCCGCCTGCGGCAGCAGTTTCCCGGGGTCGCCGTTCGCGACCACGGGCTGTCGGCCAGCGAGGCCCGCATGTCGCTGACGCTCGACGACGAAACCCGCTCCGCCCCGCTGGATGTGACCAGCCATTTCTTCGAGTTCATCCCCGAAGCGGAAATCGACTCGCCTCGGCCGACAATCCTGCTGGCACATGAGCTCGAAGTCGGCCGGAATTATTTCATCCTGCTGACGACCTCCTGCGGCCTGTACCGGTACGACATCCGCGATGTGGTCCGGGTGAATGGTTTTGAAGGCACGACCCCGCTGGTGGAGTTTCTTCACAAGGGAGCGCACATTTCCAATCTGACGGGCGAAAAGCTGACGGAAAGCCAGGTGGTGCAGGCCGTCGGCGAAGCGGCGCGATCGCTCAACCTGTCGCTGGCGGCGTTCACGCTGACGCCCGTGTGGGGCGATCCACCGCGTTATCATCTGCTGGTGGAGGCCGGCGAGATTCCGGCGGGCCTGCGGGGTGCGGCCGAGCAGGCGGTTGATCGCCGGCTGGCGGCCCTCAACTGCGAGTATGACGAGAAGCGGCGGACGAACCGTCTGCGAGCCATCTGCATGACGGAGGTTCCGGTGGGCGCGTGGGCCGCACTGGTTCGCGACCGCCAGTCGCGTCCGTCGGGCAGCCTCGAGCAGTACAAGCATCCCTGCCTCGCGCCCGACATGGCGTTTTATGATCGCCTGACGGGGCTGTGCCGGCCTTCGGAAACGTGCCGCGCGGCATAGGCGTCACAACCGGCAGACTTCACGCCGTCTTGCCTGTTTTCGCAGTCTTCGCGTTTGACGCAGAGCAGCCAGAGTCTCATCTGGCCGATTCTCTTGGTATCCAGACGCCACCTCATGCGAGACACCGCCGGACAGGGCAGTTCCGGGCGATCCCGCAGCGGGGCTGCCATCGCCAGCAGGGCCGGCGGGTCTGGACCGTCAGCGTTCTCATCCACCCGTGTTTTCGAAGGACCGATGCCGCGCGATTTCCGCCGGCCCGGCAACAGGAGATTCAGCCATGCTCGTTCTGTCCCGTCACCGCGATGAAAGCATCATGATTGGCGACGATATCGTTCTGACGATCGTCGACATTCGCGGCGACAAGGTGCGTCTTGGGATCCAGGCTCCCACGCATGTGCCAGTTCACCGCCAGGAAGTCTACGAAGCGATCAAGCGCGAAGGTTCGCTGCGTCAGACCGTCGAAGTTTCGGTTCGCTGAACCGATCGCGAGGTTGTTGGGCAGGCGACGGGCAGGCGACCGGTTGCCCGGTCGTCGCCTGTGGAGGCCGCAGCCCCGGCCCGGAAGACGCTGTTCTGCTGGCTGACGTTCCCCCGCGTCAGCGCCCCGGCCGCTGCAGAGGCCGGGTTGGCGGGAAGCGAGAGACCGCGGCGAAACCGAATTGACCCGCAGAATCGAGCCGGCATACTGTCCGCCCTGTCAGGCTTCCATGGGCCAGGGATGGACGAAATGCTCGATCGACGCAGATTTACGGCTGCGGTTCTGGGAATGCTGGCGGGTTGCGCCAGGTCGACAGATCCGAGCGCTGTCAGCGCTCCCCCTGCCGTCCCGGGGGCGCAGTTGACCGACGCGGAAATCGAAACGTTTCTGTCGATCGTTCCGATGCTGCCCGGGCAGGCGCCCCCCGCCTTCCGGCCGGCCGCTGAACTCGACCTCACCACCGACCAGCGCGCCGCCGACATGGTGGCCCGCTGGCAGCGGGAATTCCGCTCGTCGTACAGCCCGCAGGTTCAGGCCCGGCTGTGGAAACGCGACTCGCACCTCCGATCGGCGATTCTCGAAACGGGCCTGGAGCCCGAACAGCTGGCGGCGCTGCTGGTGCAACTCTCCTCCGCCGTTGTGCGCGAGTCGGTCGATCCCGGACTCGACCTTGCAGAACTGGGCCGGTCGGCCGAGCGTTCGATCGAGTCGCTGTGCCAGCAGTTTGATGGACTGGAGCGTGACCCGCGGCTGTCCCCCTCCCTGAGAAACGCCCGGGCCGAGTTCCTGACGATGATGCTGAAAGAGATGGTGGCTTACCGGGAGTTTCTGTCGCTGCTGGAAACCGTTCCTTCGGAAAGCGTGGCGGCCGTGGCGCGTCGGCGCGATGTTCTGAGGTCGCTGCTCCCCGCCTCGGAGACGGTTCAGGCCTTTGAGAAGCGGCTGGCGGCACAGACGGCGATCCAGCAGGTCAGCCACGAAGAGCGTACGCCAGGACCGCGCGCCGCGAAGTAAGCGTTCGAAGCACCCCCGCAAACGACCGAAGCGTCCCTGCTGGTGCAGAGACGCTTCGGCGATGTGCCTGGGATCGGGTGAAACCGTGGTTCGATCAGGGGCCCATGGCGCCGGCTGGGTTCGGCGGCCGACGTCCCTTATTGCGGTTTTGCAGCGGATTGAAGCCGCGACCGCCGAAGCCGAACCCGCCATCTCCCTCGCCGAAGCCGCCATCGGCGCCCATCAGGCCGTCCAGACCGCTGGTCTGCTGCTCCATCAGCTTCTTCCAGTGTTCGTTCTGCATCTGGTGATAGGACTTCCAGTCCTGTTCCGACTTCTTCTGGACGGATGGATCGAGAATCGACACTCCGCCCTCGGACAGGGCCACCAGCACCTGTTCGGGCAGCATGAGATCGCCGCGGGTTCCGCCGACGGGCTTCACGTCCGGGTGGGCGGCGGCTTCAATCTGGATGTCCGGCAGGGCGTCCACCACGAAGTCGGTCGACTGGAAGGCGTACTCCTTCGTTTCGAAGCTCGCCTTCGCCGGATCGAGCACCTCCGTTCGCGCCTTGCCGCTGATGGTCTGTCCCAGCTTGACGTTCAGGACTGACTGCTGCAGCGAGCCGAGCATGGGGTCCCACTGGAACACGTTGAGCTGCGGCGTGGGGAACGGCATGCCGGGCGACGTCCGAACATCGGTCACGAACGTCTGCTGGTCCTTCCGCACGGTCACGGGCGTCGTCGCCTTCGACCATTCAGAGAACCGGGTTTCGCCCGTCACCACGCTGGTGTCGCCTTCGGCCTCATCGGCGTTGCGATTGAAGTTCGGGTTCCGGAACATCAGCCGGGCCCGGTAGCGATAGGTTTTGCCCGGCTCGACGCTGAAATCGATGTACCGGAACAGCATCAGTTCGCCTTCGGCCCGCGCCACGTTCTTGACGTACTCCTCGATTTCCTTGGCGCGGTCCTTGTCCTTCATTTTCAGCAGTTCATCGATCGGCTTGATCTTCGCCGGGGGTTTGGCCTGGCCCGGCCTGGGGGGCATGCCCATGCCCATGCCGCCAATCCCGCCGCCATCATAGGCCCCGGCCGACTCGCCCATGACGAGTCCGGTTCCGAATCCGCCGCCATAGCCGCCGCCCATCATCGGGTCGCCCCCCATGATGGCGTTGTTCAGCTGGGCGCCGCTGATGACCAGCGTCGACCAGCCCTTCTTCTGGGCCGGCGGCGGGGGGAGTTCCTTCTGGAGTTCTTCCAGCTTGCGCAGCGCTTCCTGCTGGTACAGCACTTCCTGCTGGATCTGTTCGGGAGTCAACGTGAACTTTTCAATTCGCGGGTGGGTGACGTCCTTCATCCACTGCCCGGACACGCGGGTGGGAAGCGGCATCGTCATCGCCGGATCGGTCATCTGCGGATAAACGATGTCGGGTTCAAGGCCGACGGCCATCTTGGTCAGCACGTCGGTCGAGACGTTGATGTCCACAGGCTGCCACGGGCCGCCCCAGGGATCGCCGCTTTCTTGCATCGTCTGCCGTTCGACCTGGTAGTCGAGGATCTCCAGCGCCATCCGGGCCTGCTGCTCGGACAGGTTGGTCGCTTCGGCCACCTTGTAAAGTTGTTCGCGGATCGGGAACACCGCCCGTACAGAGACATAGTGGAACCCCCGTCCGGTCTGTCCCGGCGGGAGCCCGCTGGCGGCCGTTCCAAGGCCCATGCCCTCCATTCCGAACATGCCCCCGTCCATCATGGCTTCGGGCGACATGGCGGCGGCCCCTCGACCGCGGCGGTTGCGGGTTCCTGTGGTTCCGCTTCCCGGCGGGACATAGCCGGCGCCGCCATCGGCCATCGCCGGCGAGAAGCCGTCAGCGCCGGGGAAGGCGCCCGCCTGTCCGGGGCGCGTGCGGAACTCGTCGGGAATGTTGTCGTCCAGCGGATTGGGAATCGTCGGGAAGGTTCCGGCGGGCAAGGGCTTGCCGTCGGGGTCCAGTCCCTGCATGCGGAGTTCCATGTCCCGCTGGTACTTCTCGTCGATCACGGCGAGCAGCACGCGTCCCTCGGTGGCGATCGGGTCTTCGAGCTGCTTCCATTCCGGATCGCGCAGCGGCGCCGTCTGTTCGTAGGGGCTGCGGACGAACTTCTGCGTCAGCATGTATTCGGACAGCGGCATGGAGTTGCCGATGTTCGCCGCCACCACCGCGGCCGGGTCATCTTCCGGCTTGAGGGCAAACTGCTCTGCTTCTTCAGGTGGCCACTCGGCGGGAGTCCAGCGGGATTCCGCCTCGCGGACTTTGGTGGTGATCTGGCCCGGAGTACCGTCGTAGGGAACCCAGTCGGCGCCGGACAGGCCCACGAGCACGATCAGCGCGACCACCGCCATGCCGATTTTTTCGCCGTGGTTGACGAAGAGTTTCTTGAGTTTGTCCATCGCACTCTCCTGGGGTCGTCCGCGACTCAATAATTCGATCGACTCGGTTCAGCCTGGCTGGGTCAACAGGTTCCAGCGTTGATTACGTTTCCGGCGCAGGGTCGGCCGGCGCCGGCTGATCCGTTGCGGCTGGCGCGGCCGGGGGGGCTGCGTCATCCGCAGGCGGAGCCGCTGCCGGTTCGGTCGGCGCGGCCTGTGGCTCGGTGGGCGTCGTCGGCTCGACATCGCCGGCCGCCGGGGCGGGCGTTGTCCCTTCCGCCTGGGCCCGAGCCGCCTCGGCGGCTTCAACCGCGGCTTCTTTCAGTAGTTCCGCTTCGCCGCCCGGAGCGGACGGCGTATCCAGCGCCGGCGTCTCGCCCAGTTCCGCCGCCGCTTCCGACGACACATAGAACGTGATGATGCCTGCGATATCGAGCTGGACGAGGTCGGGGTTATTGAGCGAGCCCGCGAACGGATCGCGGATGGTGCCGGTGAACGCCGGCGGACCGCCCGGGTATCGGTTCGCGGCACTGCTGAAGCCCATCATGCCGTCCATTCCCATTCCGGCGCCCTCCCCGAAAGCGCCGCCGAAGCCACCGAATCCGCCGCCCATTCCCATGCCGCCGATTCCGCCGCCCGAGTAAGCGCCGCCGCCCCCCCCCATCGGGTCGTAGCCCGAACCTTCCATGCCCATGCCATATCCCATTCCGGCCATGCCCGCCGCGCCGCCAGCGGTTTTGCGGTACGGGTTCGGCCCCATCTGGAAGCGTTCGATCTTCGTCGGCCAGGCGCCTTCGCACAGGTAGACGAGAAAGTCGGGAATCCGCTGCTGGTTGATGATGACGCTAAGGTAGAAGCCGCGCTCGCGGAACGGGACGCCATCGGTCGGGCCGACCCAACGGAGGCTGGCGGGCGGGCCCATCATTCCCATGCCCATTCCCATGCCGCCGTCCATGCCGTCTTCACCCATCGCATCTTCCCCCATGCCGCCGCCCATGGCCATGGAGACATCCGGCCCGAACACTTCGGCCGGATCGAATTCGGTAGGAGGGGGAGGGAGCATTCCGCCGGGACCGGCCATTCCCATGTTCATGCCGCCCATGTTCATGCCGCCCATGGCCATGCCGTCCATCCCATCCATGCCTTCCATCCCATCCATCATGCCGTCCATCATGCCATCGCCGCCCCCCGCGCTGACGCCAATGCCGCCGCGCAGTTCGACCTTGCTGATGACCCGCACGGGAGAGGACAGCACGTTCTCGGCGTCCTTGTTGACTTTCCGGACGGCGTCGAACAGCAGTTCGGTGAACCAGATGTCTTCCTGGCAGTCCCAGACCTGGTCGGGCGAAGGGATCTGGGCGAGCACCTTCTGCGGAACCGCCTGGCGATCGATGTAGCACTTCTGGGCCCAGGTCAGCGGCGGATGCCCCTGATGGCCGTACAGAATGGTCTGGCCCGTCAGAAACTTGCTGGTCCGCTGGTTCCCGCGGGGCCGCAGAACTCCCTGATTGATGCCCCGCAGCATGTCGGACGACGAGCGATTCGGCCCGACGCCGCCGGGAGCGGCGACATTCGGCACCTCCCGCTCGACCACCGGCTCCGCCTTCTTCCACACCTCTTCAATCAGATTTTTGTAGATCGTCGAATAGGTGCGGGTGGCGACCGTGCTGAGCTTCTTTTCCTTGTCGCGGTACAGCGGCACTCCCTTCGGGTCGCGCGGAATGTCGCGCGCAATCTGCGGGGGCCAGGTCATCCGCGACTGCTGGCTGGCGAACAGTTCATCGATGGCGGCGTTGATCTTGGCGTCGTACGCCTGGTTGATCGCCTTGAGCTGCTCGACGTAGTGCGAGTTCGGTTCGGTGCCGGCCGGAATGCCGGACAGCGTCTGCTTGAGCGCTTCTTCCCGGGCGGTCGTCGCGGCGACGATCTCCGACTGATTCTTGAAGAACCCGAACAGCGCCAGAATCAGGCACAGCCCCAGCAGGATCCAGAAGCGCTGCTTGATGATCGGTTGGAGCTTGTCCATAAGTCACCTGAGATGCGAAATCGAACTCTGACTCTTGATCGAAAACCGCCGTCCAGCAATTTCTGAACAGCAGACCCTGTCGTGCCCGGCCGCCTGTGCCTTAAGTGCCAGGATCGACGGCGTCTCCCTCGGCCGCCTCGCCTTCGGCAGCTTCCTTGGGCTTGTCGCGTTCACTTTTGGGGCGCGGCTGGTACACAAATTGGATCTGGAACGTCGTTTTGTGCAGCAGGTCGTAGTCGTTTTCGTTGATGCCGGGGGGCAGGGCGGCGCCCGGGGCCAGTGGAATCGTGCCCGATGCACTCGCTCCGCCGGCGAACGAACCGGCGATCGCGCCTGCGAAGCCGCCTGCGTCCCCTTCGCCATATTCGCCGGCGCCGAATTGAAGGCCCGGGTTGAAACCCGCACCGGCATCGCCTTCGCCGAAAGCGGATCCGCCGGCGAACGGCGACTGCCCCTGGTTCCCCTGGGGCGCGGCGCTCAGGTCGACGCGTCCCTGCCGCTGCGGCCGTCCCACGCCCGGCTTGGGAACCAGTTCCTGCATTTCGTTGAACGCCAGAATCGTCGCGTGTGAAATTCCCATGCGTCCGACATCGCGTTCGAAGCCCGAGCGTTCCAGTTTGTCTTTCTGGAGGTTGTCGAGCAGGGTTCGGCGGAGATACAGCACGTCGCGGCCTTCCGGGTCTTCCGGGTTATGGTGCCAGTGCATGCCGTGCACGGTCACGATGTAACCCTCGCCGGAGGGAGGCGCGGCCAGATCGGCCGGTCGCATGTTCTGCCGCGGAGTTTCCATTCCCGGGCCGGTGACCGTCGAAAACCACGCGGTGTTGACGTCCGCTTCCTTCTTGAAGGAAATGTTGGTGATCGAAATCACGTCCCGCAGCGCGATCGGCTTCTGCGACGGGTTGTCGTCGACGGGCAGACAGTCGTTGATGGTGTTGAACAGTTCCATCCAGTCCATGCTGCGGCGGCCGACCACGAGGTCTTCGATCTTCTTCTTGGCGCTGGCGAACGTTCCCTTCTCGCCGTCGTAGGCCTGCACCTGGGCGCTGACCGCTCCGCCGAACGTTTTTGCGGCTTCTTCGGCTTCAACGAAGTTCTGGCTGTGGACGCGGCCGTAGGAGATGCCGTTGCCGACCATCGCCACCGAGGCGCCCACCAGCACGCCGGCGGCGGTGAGCACAGCCCAGGGCTTTTTGCGGCGAACCATGCGGGCCGTCGCGATTTCCGGCGGCAGCAGCGTGGTGCGGATGCGGGTGACTTCCAGCGCCTGCAGCGCCAGTCCGTACGGCACCGCGAAGCTTAGCACGTTGTCGATGAACAGGGCGGAATTGACGACCGAATCGCCCGCCAGCGACTTGAAGCCATCCGGCTTTTCCACTTCGTACTGCAGGTTCTGCTGCAGGAATTTCTGCAGGCCCGCCAGCTTGAAGCCGTTGCCCAGGCCGACGACCTTGTTCACCTTCGCCTGGCGGTTGACGCTCGAGAAGAACCCGATCGACCGCTGAATTTCCGACACATAATCGTTGAAGACGGGCCGCAGCGCCTGGAACACGGCCCGCGGATCGGGCGACTTCGTGGCGTTGCACTTCAGGTGCTCGGCCTTGGCGAAGCTGAGCTTCATTTCCTTAGTGAGCGCCCGGGTGAAGTGGTTGCCGCCGACCGGGATGTTGCGGATCCAGATCTTCGGGCCGTTGGAGATCATGAGGGTGGTGTTGTCGCACCCCATGTCGAGGATGATGGTGTATTCGTCGCGGGGATGAACCGCTTCGCCGCGTTTGATCCCCATTTCGTCGAAGCTGAGCACGTTGTAGAGAGCCAGCGGCGCGGTCTGGATGACCTCGATTTCCAGCTTGTTGTTCACAAACGGCCGCATGGCGTTGTGCACCTGGTCGCGCTTCATGGCGAACAGGCCCACTTCGGCGTCCAGCAGGTAGCCGCTTTCTTCCACGCCGCTGCCGAGCGGCTGGAAGTCCCAGATCACTTCTTCGAGCGCGAACGGAATCTGCTGCCGCGCTTCGTACTTCACAATTTCAGCGAGCCGGCTCGATTCGACGGGCGGCAGCTGGATAAAGCGGGCCAGGGACGAATGCCCGGGGACCGAAATTGCGATGAGGTCGTCGGCGACATCATTCCGCGAGAGGAACGTCTGCATCGCGTCGGCGACGATTTCCTCCGGAATGGCGTCCGGCTGGCTCAGGATTTTCGGGTACTGGATGTAATCGAACGCGACGGCGACCACCTGATCGGTCGCTTCCGAGTACTGCAGCTTGATCGCCTTGAAGGACGACTGGCCGATGTCGATGCCCCAGGCAGCTCGCTTCTGTGCCATGCCACAACCTCAATTCCATCAATGGAAAACGACTGCAATGTCACCGGCGCCGGCCGCGAGTTCCGTCGCGGGCAGCCAGCGTGGCGATGCTGGATTCTGAGGAAATCTGAAGCGACCCGGCCAGGAGGCCCCATGGAGACATTGTCCATGAGACTGTCGAACGCACTCCCCCCGAGGGACCGGGCCGGAAAACTCGAAATGATCTAACCAAAGGCTAACTTGGCACTTTGAACAGCGTCAACTGAAAAGGAAACAGTGGCCAGCAGTTCCGGACGGCGCGTGTCGACGGGTCGCGCGACCCGCGAAACCAACACTCGCGGAACCCGGTCCTGACGCGAGCCGCCACCGTGCCCACACGGCAGGACCCGCACGACCGGATCGTCCCACTCGACCGTTCTCCAATCCTTCGACGTTCGGACTGCGAGACAAGTTCCAACTTTCCCAGATTCAGGTCGGGGGCACCCGACCGCTGCAATGGTGGGCCTCGCCAACGGTGGCTGAGTTGGCAATCGGTGAGCGGGTTGCGGCCGGGTGGAGCATCTCATGCTGCGGACCGTGCCAGGATCACGGCCACAGCACCGTAGATCGTTCCCGCAAGATCTGTCAGTTCGTGTTCGATGTCCTCCGCCTGGCCGAGTTTGCTCGTCCAGCGTCCGTTGGCCAACTGACGGGCCGCGTGGGTGGGCAGCCCCGACCGGGCATAGATGGCAATCTTGTCGACGTTCGCCTCAAAGTCGGAGTTGGCGGCGGTTGCAAACCCGATTGTGGCAAAAGCAGCCATGAATGCTGCCAGCGTTTCTTCTCGCACGACGCGATCGGGCCAGTAAGAAACTCCCGCGGGGTCGGGCCACCACCAACGGTCGCTCTCGCCGGCGGCCCAGCCGATGCAGTTGTAGGCCACTGTTGCAGGGCTGGTGACGGCGTAGCCACTCCCCTCCAGTCCGGGAAACGCGGCCTCCAGCGGGTTCATTCGATCCACCCGGTGTCAATGCCCCACTGCAGCCAGGCGGCGGTCATGGCGCTGATACGCCCCTGGTCGGCAGCAGGAACGGGATTCTCACCGGTCAGGGCGGAAAGCGCCCAGAACCAGTGCGACGGTTCCTGTTTCAGGTCGGCCAGAATCAGCGGAATCACCTGTGGCCCAAGTCCGATAATGCGCTGATAGGCGGGGTGGGTGGCAATTGCCGTCGTCGAAGACAGATAACGGGTCTCCTGCTTCCACTCGGCAGCCAGCCTGGCAAACAACTGTTCGAGTTGTCTCTGAGGCGCAATCAACGTGGTCATGGTGTTCTCCCGGTCGCCAATTGTGTCAGCAACTCAGCGAGCGACAATGTCATGTGCGCTGAGAATCCGTGTCAATGGGCGATGTCGAGGCCGGGCGCTGCCGATCGGACGCACTGTCGCCCTGGCAACCGGCGTTTCACAGAATCCAACCGCCTCCCAGCACCAGGTCGCCGTCGAACAGCACCACTGCCTGTCCGGGTGCGACTCCGAACTGCGGGTCGTCGAACAGGAGTTCCAGTTCGTCGTCGCTGACCAACCGCGCCGTGGCTGGCGCCGCCTGCTGCTGGTAGCGAATCTGCGCAGTGCAGCGCAGGTCGCCTTCCGGGCGGTCGATCAGCCAGTTCAGGCGATTCGCGGTCAGCGACCGCTGGCCGAGCTCCTCTTTTGTTCCGATCACAACCCGCCGCTCGCTGGCGTCAATTCGCACGACGAACCGCGGCTCCCCGAACGCCAGCCCCAGACCCCGGCGCTGGCCGATCGTGTAACGCTCGTAGCCGGCGTGTCGCCCCAGCACCCGGCCCGCGGTGTCGACGATCTCCCCGGACGTCTCCAGCGGCTCGCGATACCGGCCCAGAAACCCGGCATAGTCGTTGTCGGGAATGAAGCAGATTTCCTGGCTGTCAGGCTTGTCGGCCGTCTGAATGCCGGCCAGCCGCGCCAGTTCCCGAATCTCGGGCTTCGTCCGGCTTCCGACGGGGAAGAGGACGCGGCCGAGAATTTCGCGGCGGATGCCGAACAGCACGTACGACTGGTCCTTTCCCTCGTCGTGACCCCGATACAGGCGGGCGGCGGTCGACGGCGTCCACGGCCCTGGATCGCGCGGATCGTCCCCTCCTTCAATGCGGGCGTAATGTCCGGTGGCGATGAAGTCGGCCTCCACCTGCTGCGCGAAATCCCACAGCTTGCCAAACTTCAGCCAGATGTTGCACATCGCGCAGGGGTTCGGCGTCCGGCCCGCGGCATATTCGTCGGCGAAGTAATCCTTGATGCGCGTGAACTCGTCGCGGAAGTTCAGGGCGTGAAACGGGATGTCGAGTCGATCGGCGACCCGGCGAGCGTCGGCCGCATCGGACGCGCTGCAGCAACCCTGGTGATGCGGCTTGGCCGAAAGCACCGGCAGCAGGTCGGTCGCGCACACAGATTCGGCGGTTTCTCCCGACCGCATGAACAATCCGATCACCTCATGGCCCTGTTCGCGCAGGAGGTACGCGGCCGCCGAACTGTCGACCCCGCCGCTCATTGCCAGCACCACGCGCGCCATCGTTTCCGCTTGCTCCTGGGAGGGATTGTTGGGAAGGGGATCAGGGATCAGGGATCAGGATTCAGGGATCAGGATTCAGGGATCAGGACTCAGGACTCAGGGGGGCAAAGTATGGTGGATTTTTTGGGAGAGGGCGTTTCGGCTGAGATGTCTTTCGGGATCCATGCTCTTCTTCAAAACTCTGAGAGCTGGCAAGGGTTGCCAGTGGGCCTCATTCTCAAGAACCTGCCTCTTGAACCTGCCTCTTGGCCTGTATGCGGCTCGGCGGAAGCCTCGCCGTCCCTGTTTCTGGCCGCCCCTGTTTTTTGGGCTCCCCGTTGAATGAAACGTTCCTCAATGGAGTGGGGAGCTGACTGCGGAGGCGGATTGGGCGGGGCTTTCTGAATCCTTCCAATTCATTCTACCCGCGTCAGTCTGCCACCTGTTCACTGGCCGGGAGACCGATCATACTCGCCGGTGCGTCTCATGGGCACGACTCCCGCGGCTGGAGCCTCTTCAAAGCTGGTTTTCGGCCGTCCGGAGGCGAAAGGGCAATGACGAGCCACAAGCCATCCAATCGCCTGCACAAGCACCATGCAACCGGGCGAGGAGCGGCTTCCAATTCAGCGCATTCCTCGACCTGACTGAACTGAGCTTATGGCCGCGATCGACAAGATTCGACGGATCCTCACGCTGGTGGAACGCCTGCAGTCCGGCCGGCTCTACAACGCCCGCGAACTGGCCGATTTCTGCCAAGTCAGCCACCGCACCATGTTCCGGGATCTCAAAGTGCTGCAGAAGTCGGGTGTGCCGGTTCTGTATGACGAACAGCGACGGGGCTACTTCATGCCGGCGGCCTCGTTTTTGCCGCCGACCGACCTGACCCTGCAGGAGGCGCTGGCGTTGATCATTCTGACTCACGAACTGGGCGATCGTGAACGCGGCATTCCGTTCCAGGACGCCGCCCGGATGGCGTCGCAGAAGTTCCTCAGCAACATCACCGGCCAGCTCAAGGCCTATCTCGGCGATGTCACCAGCGCCGTGCATATCAGCGCCGGGCCGCGCCATCCTCTTCCGGGAGCACGGGCGCATTACGAACTGCTGCAGCAGGCGGTGGCTGAGAAACGTAAGGTGCGGCTGCGTTACCGCGGCCCGTGCGATAGCGGCGAGAGCGGGCTGTTGCTGAGTCCCTACGCGCTCCTCTATTCCCGACACAGCTGGTATGTGATCGGTCGGTCGTCCGTCCATCGGGCGATCCGCATGTTCCATCTCGGGCGCATCGTCGAATCGACGCTGACCGACGACCCCTTCACGATTCCGCCGCGGTTCTCGCTCAAACAGCATCTGGGGCTGGCATGGCATCTCATCCGTGAACCGGCTGCGAAAGCGCGGGTGGTGGTCCGGTTTCAGCCCCTGGTGGCCGCGAATGTGGCGGAAGTGACCTGGCATTCGACCCAGCAGATTCAGAAACGCCCCGATGGCTCCATTGATTTCAGCGTGACGGTCGAAGGGCTGCGCGAGATTTCGTGGTGGATTCTCGGTTACGGCGACCAGGCGGAAGTGCTCGAGCCTCCAGAGCTGCGAGAAATGATCGCCAGCCGGGTGAGAAACATGGCGGCGATCTATCGCGGAGACCCGTCCGACCGCCAGAAGCACGCCGGCCGCCGGCGACAGTCGCGGCCCGTGTAGACGATGCTTTTCAATCGCCGGTCGCCCGGCGTTACGCGGCCTGGCGGTGCGTGCCGACGATTGTTGACGCCCGGTTGCCGGTGGTAGACGGCGGGCAGGGAATGGATCGGCTGAAGAATTCCCGCTGGATCGGATGTCCGCGTCCCGCCAGAATCGGGAACCGCGTCATCCTGCCGAGGAGTTTCAGTCATGTTTCTCGTCACCCTTCTGTCGCCCATCATCGTCGGCGTGCTGTTCTGTCTGACGGGACCTGCGACCGCACCAGCGAGCGAGGAACTATCGGTCGCTGCAGCCGCTGCGACGCTCCTCGATGACAACGCCAGTTCCGCGGTCCGCAACGCTGCCATCGACTCCCTGGCCGAGCAGCCCGGCCCGTTGATCGCCGAAATGGTGAAGGGACTTGGGGACGACTCCGCCGAAGAATACCGGCGCATCCCGTGGATCTGGCGGGTTGCCGTTGCCGCCGGCAAACGCAACCGCCCCGAACAGCTTCGGGCGGTGCTCGATGTCTCGCTGCCACAGCCCGGGGAACGCCTGCGGGACTGGCAGGCGGTGGTGATCGGCGGCGGAGTCATCAATGGGCTGACGCTGGCGGGCGAGTGGCCCGAGCCGCGCATCGCGCGGCTGATTGGCCCGGACGCCCGTCTGCGGGAACGCTGGGCCGCGGCGCTGCAGGCCTCGGCCACGCTGGCCGATGACGAGCAGGTCACCCGTGGAACCCGGTACGACGCCCTGCGCATGCTGGCGCTGCGGGGGTGGGATGCCAGCGGCGCACAGCTGCAGAATTACCTTGCGAAAGGCACCCACGCGGAGCTGCAGATGGGGGCCGTCAGCGGATGCGGCGACATTGACGACGAACGCGCCGCACGGGCGCTCGTCGATGCCTTGACGGGGCTCGATCCGAGGAACGTCCGGTTGGCCGTCACGGCGCTGCGCCGAAATGCCGAACGGAAGGCACTCCTTGACGAAGCGGTTGCGGACGGCCGGATCTCGAACGAACTGCTGAATACGAAGTAGTCCATCAGCTTTGCAGGCCGATGCGGACCTTACTTCTAGCGTGGCTGGCTGGTGCGGGCCACGGTCCCGGCCGATTCTGGCGGACGGGCGTCCCGCACGCCGACGGTGACAAACATCGGCCAGTAGAGGCGCGAGTCGGTCGCAACCTGCCAGGTGTCGACTGAGGACGTCAGGTAGCTGATGACCAGTTTGCCGTCCGAGGAAAGTGTCGGGTGGGCCTTTCCGGCGTAACAGAAGAGGTTCAAGTCGCCGGAGGCGTCGCGGCATTTGTGCACGACCTCGATGTTCGACCAAGGGCCAGCCGGCGTCGGCGCCGTCCGGGCCACGATGCGGTTGGAGACATCGCAGTCGGTGTAGACCATCAGGAACTGGTCGATTCCGGGGACGTGGGTGACCGAAATGTCGCCCGCCATGTAATCGGAGATCTTGGTTGGTCGCAGGTGGTTGCGCGTCCAGCGCCCCTGCTTGAAGAAACGCCATTGCGACATGTCGGCAATCTGGTTGAGCGGCACGCGGGCCAGCACCAGATAACGGTTCTGTGCATACTGCCGAGAGGCGTCGTCGTAGCCGTAGACATACAGGTAGTCGCCATCGACGACGGCGCCGGAGCCGAAGGTCAGGTCGCGGGTGTATGAGTAGCTCGAGAATGGCAATCGCACCTGGCGAAGTCGCCAGTCGAGCGGGCTGTCGTGCGGGTTCTCGATGATCGCCAGCCACTGTCCCAGCGGCTGATGATCGGGACGCAGAGGGTCGGTCGACTTCTCGTACTGCGACATGAACAGGTAGAGCTGGCCGTTCACAACGACGCCTGCCTGAAACCACAGCCAGCCGCGGCCATCCAGCGGTGCGATCAGGTCAATCGGCTGCTGCTGTTCGTTTTCGCGAATGATGAATTCGCATTCCGAGTCGGGCGTGCACTGGACGCCGGCCGAGTTGTGAACGATGCGGGCTTTGGAGCGGCGGCCGTTCGTCAGCGTTCCGACCCAGGTGTCGCCATACAGCCACAGGGTTTTCTGGTGTCCGAGGTCAATCGACTGGGCGCCGTCGCCGCCGATCCAGCCTGCTTTGGAACGGAACTTGGCATTGAGATGGGGCGCGGCCTGCGAGTTTTCAAAGGCGAGCCCGATTTCTGACGGATCGCCCGCAGCGAACGCGGCAACTCCGTCCACAAACAACAACGCGATCCCAACCACGCAGGCAAGCGCCCGCGGAGCAAAAGCAGTCCGAGACATCAGTCCTCAATCCAGGGTTTAGCGCACGACACAGGTGGGAGGCGATCCAGTCGTGCGCGAGGCTCGTCAAACTGAGCGGCTTGCGAGCGGCCAGGGCTCCATGCCCCGAAGGTAGGTTTCCTGTGTTAAGGAGATTGCAATCGGCGTGCCTGTTTTTCGTGAACCCCCGCAGGAAAACCCGTCACGCCCGCCATGAGGTGGCATTTCCTGTTCGCAACTCTATAAGTGGTCTCATCTGGCCGCGTTGGACGGCCTTCTTGATGAGTTTTTCGCGTACTGATGTGCGGCGCGCCCGGAGCGGTTTGCGGTGTCGATCATTGTTCAGAAATTCGGCGGCACCAGCGTCGCCACTGCGCAGAAGATTCTGGCGGCCGCCCGGCGGGCCATCGCGACGAAGCAGGCCGGGCACCAGGTGGTGATGGTCGTTTCCGCCCGCGGACACAAGACGGACGAACTCGTCGACCTTGCGGCCGAAATTACCGATTCTCCGCCGCCGCGCGAGATGGACATGCTCCTCTCCACCGGGGAGCAGGAGTCGGTTGCGCTGGTCGCCATGGCCATTCAGTCGCTGGGCGAAAAGGCCGTCAGCCTCACCGGCGGACAGATCGGCATCCTGACCGACACCTCCTACACCAAGGCGCGCATCCGGAATATTTCCACCGACCGCATGCGGCGCTGCCTGGATGAAGGGGCCATCGTCGTCGCCGCCGGCTTCCAGGGAGTCGACGACCAGCTCAACATTACGACGCTTGGCCGCGGCGGCAGCGACACGACCGCCACCGCCCTCGCCGCCGTCCTGCGGGCCACGGAATGCGAGATCTACACCGATGTTGAGGGCGTGTTCACGACGGACCCCCGGCTGGTGAAAGAGGCCCGCAAGGTTCCTCGCATTTCGTACGACGAAATGCTTGAGATGGCCAGCCTGGGAGCAGGCGTGATGCATTCGCGCTCGATCGAGTTTGCGAAGAAGTTCGGCGTTCCTCTGCGCGTCCGCCCCGCCTTTTCCGACGACACCGGAACCCTGATTGCCCCCGAAGGCGAGGAACAGCAGCGCGTCGTGAGCGGGCTGGCGCTGGCCAAAAACGAAGCTCGCGTCAGCCTGGCCGGCATTCCCGATCGTCCCGGCACGATGGCGATCGTGTTCTCCAAAATGGGGGCTCGCAAGATTCCGATCGACATGGTCGTCCAGAACGTCGCCGAGGGTGGGACCGCGGAAGTGTCCTTCACGGTGCCGCAGTCGGACCTCGCCGAGACGCTGACCGCCGCGGAAGAAGCGGTGAAAGAGCTGGGGGCCGGGCGCGTGGAGAGCGGTACGGCGGTGTCCAAGCTGTCGGCCGTGGGGGTCGGCATGCGGACGCACAGCGGCGTTGCGGCCCATATGTTTCAGTCGCTGGCCGACGCGGGCGTGAACATCCAGATGATTACGACCAGCGAGATCAAGATTTCGACGCTGATCGCCCGCGATGAATGCGAGGCGGCCCTACGCGCCGTGCACGCGGCCTTCAAGCTCGATCGGCCGACCAACGAACCGCCCACGGTGGGCGTGCGGCAGAAGGCCGGCGGCAATGGAGACGCCCCCAGCCAGGGCCGGCTGCTGCAGGAAGTTGTCAGCAAGCTGTCGGCGATGGAGGACATCGTCGTCAGCGAAGTGCTGCTCGATGAGTCGCAGGCCCGGGTGACGATCAGCGACATTCCCGACACGCCCGGCATCTCCGCCCAGATCTTCTCGGCCGTCGCCGATGGCGATGTGATGGTCGACATGATTATTCAGAACCAGAGCCACAGCGGCCGCGCCCGAGTGTCGTTGACGGTTGATCGGACCGATCTGGAACGGTGCCTGCTGCTGCTGCGGGAAGTGATTTCCCAGTGGCCCACGGCGGAACTCACCTACGATGCCGAGATCGCGACCCTGTCGGTCGTCGGCATCGGCCTGCGGACGCATACCGGCGTGGGCGAACGCATGTTCCGGGCGCTGGCCGAAGCAGCGATCAACATTCAGCTCATCAACACCAGCGAAATGCGGATGAGCGCAGTGATCGCCCGAGCGGAAGGACACAAGGCGCATGCAGCGCTGCTCCAGGCGTTTCAGCTGACGTGAACAACGTTGGGGAACGGGAATCGACGAAACCCCGGAGGACTGCTCGCTGCGGGAGCGCGCGGCGTTCGCCGCGGGCCAGGCTCCCAGGGAGTGTCCTGTTCCGCCTGTTGATGACCCTGAATTGGTCCCGCTGCATGGAGGAACGGATGACGCGCGTGGAACCCGGCTGGCAACGGATCGATTGAAATGTCGGCGATTCCCCCTGCTTCTGCTGCACCTGCCGCCGGAGCATCCTCCTGGAAACTGCTGCGGCGCCTGCTGTCGCTGGGGTTTCAGTACCGCCGCGAGTGCGTCACCGTCGTTTCGCTGCAGCTGCTGATTGTCGGGCTGAGCCTGAGCGGGCTGGGGCTGACCGGGCTGGGGATCGACTACCTGCGCACAACCGTCGACCCCGCGAGCCCCGCTCCGCGCTGGCCGCTGGGTCTGGCGCCCCCGGAAAGCTGGTCCCCGCGGCAGGTCATCTGGCTGATCGCCGGCATCGTGCTGGCCTCGGCGCTGCTGAATGCGGTTGTTCGCTGGGCGGCGGCGATGGCTGCCGCGAGCCTGTCGCAGCGCATCCTTCTCAGCCTCCGGGCCAGCGTGTTTGAGAAGCTGCAGCGGCTGAGCTTTGCGTTCTACGACGCCGGCCAGTCGAGTTCGATCATCAATCGCGCCGCTGGCGACGTCAACGCCGTGCGGTCGTTCGTCGATGGCGTGATCATCAAGGTTTCGATCACGTCGCTGACGCTGGCGGTGTATGTGTTCTACATGCTGCGCGTGCATGTCGGGCTGACATTGGTCTGCCTGTCCACCACGCCGCTGCTGTGGCTGGGCTCGCTGTGGTTCTCCCGGCGCGTGCAGCCAATGTACCGGCGGGCCAGCGAACTGGCCGATGAACTGGTCCGCCTGCTGGTCGAGAACGTCCAGGGGGCGCATGTCATCAAGGGGTTTGGACGCGAGCGCGAGGCCATCGCCGGGTTTGAAGCCGCGACGACCCGCATCCGGAAACAGAAGTCGGAGATTTTCTGGAACGTCAGCGTCTTTCAGCCGGTGATGGGCGGGCTGACGCAGCTGAACATGCTGATCCTGATGGTGTACGGCGGCTACCTGGTGATTCAGGGGCAGGTCGCGCTGGGGTCGGGGCTGTTTGTGTTCGCCAATCTGCTGCAGGAATTCGCCAACCAGGTCGGGCAGATCACCAACATTGCGAACACCATCCAGTCGAGCCTGATCGGCGCGCAGCGGGTGTTTGAAGTGCTGGATGCGCCGCTGGCCATCACTTCCGCCGCCGATGCGACACCGCTGCCGAGGGTGCGCGGCGAGATTGAGTTTGACCGTGTGACCTTCACCTACCCCACGGGACAGCGGGCGCTCGCCGATGTTTCCTTTCGCGTTCTGCCCGGGGAATGTCTGGGCGTGACGGGGGCTACGGGCAGCGGCAAGAGCACGCTGCTTTCGCTGCTGATGCGGTTTTACGATGTCGATTCGGGAGCGATTCGAATTGATGGGCACGATCTGCGGCAGGTCGATCTGGACGACCTGCGCCGCAACATGGGACTCGTGTTTCAGGAAAGCTTCGTCTTCAGCCACACAATCGGTTCGAACATCGCGTTCGGTCAGCCGGAAGCGACGCTTGCTGAAATCGAGCGTTCGGCGCGCGTCGCCGCGGCGGAAGAGTTCATTCAGGAACTTCCCGGGCGCTACGACACGATGGTCGGCGAATATGGTTCGACGCTGTCGGGCGGACAACGGCAGCGGTTGTCCATCGCCCGGGCCGTGCTCCTCGATCCACCGGTTCTGCTGCTCGATGACGCCACGGCCTCGGTCGACGCCGAAACGGAACACGAAATCTCCACTGCGCTCGAAGGGGCCTCGGCCGGAAGGACGACGATCCTGATCTCGAACCGCCTCAGCACGTTGTTGCGCTGCGATCGCGTGCTGGTGCTGGAGGCGGGGCGTGTGGCCCAAGTCGATGCGCCCGCCCGGCTGCTGGAAACCAGCGACTGGTTCAGCGGCCTCGCCCGTCTGCAGCGACTGGAAGAGATCGCCGTCGCGAGTGGATAAGCATGCAGAAGCCCGCGGAGAAACTCCGCGGGCTTCGGAAACCGGGCTGCATCTGGAGACTCAGGGAGCCAGCTTCCCTTTGGTGGTCAAATCCCAGTTGTCCGTCCGGAACGGATACGCCGGCAGCATCAGCCGGTTGTACAGGTTGCCGCTGGGGTTATCGGCCCAGTTGTAGCGCACCGCCACCGGGTTCGGCACATCCTTGCTCGACACCACAACTGTGTTCCCTTCGATCTTCGCGTCGCCCCAGACGAACTTCCGGTCTTCGCCGGCAATCGCGAACCCGCGCAGGGCTTCGCGGTAATAGGGGATCAGTCCGGAGTGGGGCCCTTCGCCCAGGTTGTCGAAATGCAGGACGACCTTGCTCCCCTGGATGTCCATCGACCGGTAGGTCGGCCCTGAGCGGCCAATCTTCCCTGCGAAGCCATACAGATCGACGAGCGCCAGCCGGGCGAGCCGCTTGCCGACATCCTGCTTGTTCATCGGATGGATATCGAGGGCCGTGCCGATGTCGATGATGCACGCCACGCCTCCCGGCGCAGCGGCCTCCGACGTAATCACCTGCGCTTCCCGCAGTTCGGCCCAGGCGCTGTCGCCCGGCTCGTCCTTTTTGGCCATGAAGTTCGCCAGCTGCACCTGATAGAACGGGAAGTCATCCTGTTTCCAGGCGGCGCGCCAGCTCTTGATGAGCGCCGCCATCAGCGTGCGATACTGCTCCGCCCGCCCGGCGTTCGATTCCCCCTGGTACCAGATCGCCCCTTTGATCCCGTAAGGAACAATCGGCGCGATCATCGCGTTGTAAAGGTTCGTGTGCCGGTGTGGCGTAGTCGCCGGATCCATCGGCGGCTGCGGCTGCGGACCCGGTTTCTGGCCGGCGGCTTTGGCGGCCTCCGATTCTTTCGTCCACTTCTCCAGCGCCGCCTCGTAGGCCGCCTTTCGGGCCGGGTACTCGGCTTCCATTTTCGCCCACGAGTCGATGATCGGCTGGAATTCGCCGCGCGACGCCATGCCCTCGGCCGAGGTCCAGGCTTCGGCACGCGTGCCGCCCCACGAGGTGTTGATCAGCCCGATGGGGACATCAAGCGTCTGCTGCAGCTGCCGGCCGAAGTAATAGGCGACCGCCGAGAATGCCGGCAGCGACTCTGGTCCGGCGGCGGCCCACGTGCCGACGCAGTCGGTCATGGGCGTCGTGCTGGTCGCCCGCTTCAGGTGAAACAGCCGCAGGCGGTTGTTCGTCGACGCCAGGGCTTCGAGGTCCGGGTCGATCGATGCATTCACCGACCACTCCATATTCGACTGCCCGCTGCAGACCCAGACATCCCCCACCAGCACATCGTCGAACGTCAGCTGGTTCTGCCCTTTCACCACCAGCACAGCCGGCAGGCCCACGGTCAGTGCATCCAGTTTGACGCTCCACTTGCCGTCGGCATCGGCCCGGGCCGTTTTCGTCTGGTTCTGAAAGGAAACGGTCACTTCCTCGCCGGCATCGGCCCAGCCCCACACGGGGACCGGCATGCCGCGCTGCAGCACCATCTGGCTGCCGAAAATGGCCGGCATCCGCACATTCGCCAGTGCGGGCGAGGCGATGCACAGCAGGCACAGGGAAAGCGAGAGCGGCGTCAGTCGTCGGAGCATCGTTCGAGTTCCACAGGGAGTGCGTCAGTGAACGGCGGTCAGGCCACCGATCTCGCGATCGGTGGTCCGTCCACACGATGGACGCCCGGCATCATTCGTGCAACTCAGCCCCGCGAGAATGACAGCGGCCTCGCCGTCCGCAGCGTGTTCCAGCCTGCCCGCCAACAAAAAAAACAGGTCACGACTCGCCGGGAGCCGTGACCTGTTGGTGCGTTTTGCAAGACTCGTCCACTGCAGACGCCGCCGGAGCGCGTCCGCTGTGAACGGCGTTGAATTACAGCACGTTGCGAATTCTCGCGAGGAACTCGGAGTTCGTCGGGAATTTCGCGAGCGTGCGGATCAGCTGATCCATCGCCTCGGTCGGATTCATCGACACCAGGCTGCGGCGGAGCATGATCACGCCGTCCAGCACCTCGGGCGAGAGAATTTTCTCTTCGCGCCGCGTGCCTGACTTCGTGATGTCGAGCGCGGGCCAGATGCGGCGATCGGCGAGATCGCGGCTGAGCACGAGCTCCATATTGCCGGTCCCCTTGAACTCCTGGAAGATGACCTCGTCCATCTTGCTGTTCGTATCGATCAGCGCGGTGGCGATGACGGTCAGCGAGCCGCCGTCTTCAAAGCGGCGGGCGGTGCCGAACATCTTCTTCGGAATATCAAGGGCCTTCACATCGAGGCCGCCCGACATCACGCCGCGGGCGCGGCCGGACTGGCTGATCCACTTGTTGAAGGCGCGGGCGGTCCGCGTCACGGAGTCCATCAGGATGACCACATCCTTGCCTTCCTCGGCGAGACGCTTGCCGCGTTCGAAGATCAGCTGGCTGATGCGGACATGGCTTTCGATTTCGCGGTCCATCGAAGAGGCGATGACTTCGCCCTTGATGTTCCGGCGCATGTCGGTGACTTCTTCCGGCCGCTCATCGATCAGCAGCACGATCAGGTGCACTTCCGGATGATTGGTCGAAATCGACTCGGCGATCTGCTGCAGCAGGACCGTTTTTCCGGTCCGCGGCGGAGCGACGATCAGCGCTCGCTGTCCCTTGCCGATGGGCGTCAGCAGGTCCATGACCCGCATGGCCACCGGGCCATTGGGAATTTCGAGCTTCAGCTGTTCGTGCGGATTAATCGGCGTCAGCGTGTCGAAGTGCTTGAGCTGTTCAAACTCTTCGGGCGGCTTGTTGTCGATCGATTCGATGTTCAGCAGCCGCGGTCCCTGGCCGCGCGAGCCGGGTCCGACCTCGCCCTTGATGAGGATGCCCTCACGCAGGTGATGCCGCTCGACGAACGAGCTGGAGACGAACGGATCGGTTTCCCGGGCCGCGTAGTCGTTGGTGACGTCGCGGAGGAATCCGTATCCCTTGGGATGCAGTTCCAGCACGCCTTCGATGACGCCGCTGGTGATTGCCGGCTCCGGAGGAGGAGCATTCCGCTGGAACTTGGACGTCGGTCCGCGACTCTTCTTGTAATCGGGGCGATCGCCCCCCTGGTGGCGGAACCGATCGTTCCGCTGATTGCCGCCGTACTGCGGCCTGGGGCGATACTGCCCCTGTTGTCTGACCATTCCCTGATTGTGACCTTGCTGGTTCGATGAACCTGAATTTTCGTTGAAAGATTGATCGCCTCCGCGCCCTTTCTTGCGGCGGCGGCGGCGACGGCGGCGATGGGGGGCTCCTTCGCCACCCTCGGATCCGCCGGGTTGTTCGTCATCGGAATCGCCCGCTTCGGAGGACGCCTGGCTTCCCGGGCGGTCATCATCGTCATCGTCGGCATTGCCGGCGAAACCATCTGAAAACCGCACCGGACCGGCGTCGGGTTCGAAGCCGAAGTCGTCTTCAGCGTCTTGGCGGGCCGGGGCCGGCGCGGGGGCCGGGCGGGCGGCTGCGGTGCGAGTTGTTTCTGACCGGGTCCGTGAAGCGGCCGGCTTGCGTCCGCGAGCGGGCTTGGCCGGAGGAGCTTCATCGATGATGTCGGCCCCGAAGTCATCGCCTGCGGCATCGTGCTGCTGCTTGGCTTCTTCGAAGTCGAAGTCGGTCAGCGATTCGTCGAGATCGGCATCGCGTTTGACCGCTTTGGCGGCCGGCTTGCGAGTCCGGGCGGGGCGACGACTGCCGCTGGAGGAACTGCTGGAGCTCGAGGAGCTCCGCGACGAGCGGGAACGATTGGTTGCCATTCCAGAATCCGAATCAGTTCAGTGGCGAAGAAAGAAACATGTGCACCAGTCGTACGCACCTGCCACCTGGGTGATCGATCGCGTCTCCCGCCGGCGAATTCATCGCCTTTGGATGCCGACTGCCCGTTCCGAAAAACCGGGCGCCCGCGAAGCTGCGACCTGTGATCACTGGCGTGTCTGGTCTGCGGCGGGCCATGCCTGCCGCGTGAATGCACCCTGAAGGCGACTTGCCTGGGGCCGGCCTCTCGAGGACTCCAGTCCTCAATGAAAAAGCCGGTGTCCCGAGTTTTGCTGCGCCGGGCGCCTGTCGTGAATTTCAGGACCACCGCACCGATCAGGTTGCACTGATCAACGTGCGATGTCGCCGAGTTAAAAAAAAAAAATCTGATCCGGCGTGGATGGTTGTGGCGGCCTGCCATGGACGGCCACGAACCCGGGCGGCTTTGCATGCAACTTGCCTGCCAGCCCCCGACAAACCGAAACAAATCGACAGGGAACCACGAACCAAGATTGGCAAACATGCCTGTTCAGCGACCGACTCAGCCGTCGAAACGTGAACCATTGACCTCGTGTTCGCCACTCTGACCAGCCTGCCAGATTGGTTGCAGCACTCTCGCGCCAGTGCGCGTCTTCACGCTGCTTTCCGTCTGATCCCCATGCCTGCGCCACGAATGCTCGCGGCAGCATGACTGCTGATCGGCTTCCTTTCACGATTGTCGACCAGCCAGAACCGCACAAACGTCGATTCCCGGGAGCCGAACCGGGCCTACAACTTCAATCCGACGTGCTCCCGATGGCGCAGCGCCAGGTGAACTTGCCGACCCTCAATTGAGAAAAGGAGGTTCTTTCCGGATCGCATCCGACCGCAAGCAACACCCCAAAACAGCCAGCCTGGCGGAGCCAGCGCTCACCGAAGAGCAGATGTGCTATGGATTCAGAACAGGGATCCGGCAGCGGAATCTCTCAGTCAGTCCATCAATGGCGAACGACCCGACGCCCGACCGTTGATGCTTACACTTCCAACCCTGGACGCATTCACCGTGGAATCTGTTTCCCACAGAAATCACTGAGAGAAACAGTTCGTCAGAACCGTCCGGGAAGAAGCTGTCTTGCCGCTCCGTCGCTAGAGCAGGGAGCCGGCAAAACTGCAGAGCTGAGTGACACGCCTGCAGCAAACTCTTTAGAAATCCTACTCTCACACAGCGGCGTGTCAATCCAACTTCATCGACAATATCGGCTTCCCCGTCCAGTTTCGTCAAGCCGGGTTTCCCGTTTCGGCCCCCGCAACACCGTTTTTTCTTCACCTTCCTGACACGACTGGACCCGGCGATGCCTCCATTTGTCGTCCTCCGGCACGATCACCCCCAGCCGCACTTCGACCTGCTGCTCGACGACGGACACTCTCTGCGAACCTGGCGACTGGCCAGGCTGCCGGCCGCTGGCGTCGAGACAACCTGCGAATCTCTGCCCGCCCATCGCCGCATTTACCTCGAATATGAAGGCCCCGTCAGCGGCGGACGCGGAACCGTGGCCCGTGAACTCGCGGGGCGCTACGAAATTGTTGATGAATCGGCCGACGGCCTCCGGCTGCTGCTGATCCTTCAGCACCACCGGCTCGCCGCGACGCTCGCTCCGCCGACAGGCGCCGGACTGGCGACATTTCGACCCGCTGCCGAATAGGCCGGTCGCCCGCGGAAATCTGAGAACCGGCGCTGGAAGGGGAGTGGGGAGCGTCAGTTGGATCCCAGCAGGTTGCGAATGAAGCCGGCGACATCGATCTCCCGCACGCCGTTGTCTTTGCCGGAAAAGCAGCCTGCGGCTTCCGAGCACACCAGCAGGCCATCGCGTGCGGCCTCGGTTGCGAATTGTCCGTGCGAGCCTTTCGGCAGCGATGATGCATCGGGCGCCTGCCAGTCGCTGCTCCAGCCGTCATCGGCCAGGCAGGCGTCCGGCTGTGCAATCACCACAATGTCGCCCGACCGGGGATGATTCAGGCCCACCGTTGATCGCTCCTCGCCGACGAGAACTTCCGCCACGGCCGGGTGGGCGCGCAGCGCCTCAACGGCGCGGGGAATGTCTTTCGCCGCCCGCACATAGACGTGTGCCACCTGCTCATTGACGACGGCGAACGTGGGTGTTTCCCGTGGGGCCAGTTGTTCGCGACCCTCCCGCAGGACGGGGGTCAGCAACCCGGCCTCGCGCAGCACGCGGTTCGGGCGCCCCACCGAGGAGACGGGAGTGACGCAGTATTCCGTCGCCACCAGCCAGGCGACATCGCGTAGGCCGCCGGCGGCGAGGCCGTCGATCAACGCTCCCATCGCCATGTCGAGTTCGCCGAGTGCGTGCAGGGCTTCCGAACTGTCGGGTCCGAACTTCCGTGCGGCGTCGGCCACATGCGGCAGGGAGACCCAACTGAACTGCGGCCTCACCACGTACGCCGTCTGGACGAATGAATCCACGATCCAGGCGGCCGAGCGGATGTTCGCGTCGGCCCCCTGAAAATACTGAAGCGGGAAGGGTCCCAGCGCTTCGCGGAGCGTCTGGTACAGATTGTCTGGAGTGGTGAAACAGGACGGAGTTCCAGACTGTTCCGCATGCGGGCCCGGCGCCGGCGTGCAGATGAAATCTGCGCTCAGGCCTCTGGAGACCAGCGGAAACCATGCGGCCGAAGTCAGCTTCGGGTCGGACTTCCTGAGCGTTTCCCACAGCGGAGCGGCCGCGATCCGGCTGCTGGTCCATTGTGGCCAGGTCTCGATCACCCCGTGGTCGCGCGAATATAGAGCGTCCGCGACGATTCCATGCTGATCCGGCCGCACGCCGGTGATCAGGCTGGCCTGCGCCGGGCAGGCCAGCGGAACGGCTGTGGGACGCAGCGGCTGCGACACCCCTTTCTTCGACAGCTCCAGCAGCCGGGGGAGCGTCCCCAGGTCGCGGGAACGCAGGCCCGGAATCGACAGCAGTACGACAGGCTTGGGCATCAGAAAATGGTCTCGACGTTCAGCCAGGGAAACGGATCGTTCAGGAATTCGGGACGGCGGAGGCCCGTGACGCCCGGGCGTCCTGGGAATCCGGCGGAAGAACCGCGACTCCCGCGGTCTCCGTCGCGCCGCTCGCCTTCACCAGCAGGACAGCTATCATAACGCATCCCCCTCTCGATGCCCCTGCGGCACTTCCCGTGCAGTCTCACGTTCCCTTCCTCGCCAGATTCCGCTGCCCATGCCGACGCTGATCGATCTGCAGGCGCTCGGCGATTCTCCCGGAACGGCTGAGGTCGTCGCCAATGCGCTGCTGGCGGGAGATCGCGTCGCGTTGCCGTTTGAATCGGCCTATGTGGTCGCCATGCTGCCCGACTGGCACGGCCGGCGCGGCAATGCCCACCTGGAACGGTTTACAAGCGCGCAGGGAGCGCTTGCGTTTCGCGATTTTGGCTCCATTGACGACCTGGCCGGGCCCATCGCCGGCCGACCGCTGCGCCTGCTGCGCCGCTGCTGGCCCGGTGCGCTGGTCGTCGAGTTTCCCGGGCTTGAGGCCGACGAACGGCTGACTCGACTGCCCGCATCGATTCGAGCCCGGCTGTTCGACGCGGGCGGACTGCGGACGGCGGTGCCGCGCCACGAATTCGTACGGCAGTTGCTCCGACATTTTCCCGGGCCGCTGCTCGTATCTGTTGCGGCCAACGCGGACGAACACTGGTCGACCGCGACCGAAGTCTCCCGGGTCCTCGGCAGTTCCATCGATATGCTCGTGGACGATGGCCCGACCCGGTACGATCAGCCGGCGACTCTGGTGCGGGTGGACGGTCATCGTGTCCATGTGATCGCCGAAGGAGTTCTGTCAGCAAAGGCGATTGAGCGCATGGCGGGGGAGATGATCCTGTTCGTCTGCACGGGCAACACCTGTCGCAGTCCGATGGCGGAGGCGATTTGCCGGCACAAGCTCGCCCGGCGTCTCGGGTGTGCCGACGACGACCTGCTGGACCATGGGTTTTCAGTCGTTTCGGCCGGCCTTGCCGCCCACCGTGGCGCTCCAGCCAGTCCGGAAGCGGTCGAACTGCTCGATGAATCGGGGATCGACCTGCGGAACCACGAGAGCCAGTCGCTCAGCCGCGCCTTGCTGGAACAGGCCGACCGGGTCATTACGATGACGCGCAGTCATCGCGATTCGATTGTCTCTGGAATGCCGGAGCACGCCCATAAAGTGCGGGTGCTGTGTCCTTCCGGGCGCGATGTCGCCGACCCCATCGGCGGCGGCGAACGCGAATACCGCGCGTGTATGGAACAGATCTCCAGCCACCTGGATGCTCTCCTGGATGAGATCCTGGGCGGCGAGGAAGCAGCAGGACAGCTATGAAAATCGCCGTTGGCAGCGATCATCGCGGGGTGCGAATCAAAGGACAGATTCTGTCGCAACTGGCGGAACTGGGCCACGAAGGGATCGATGTCGGCCCGCATGAGCCCGAGATGGTCGACTATCCCGATTACGCGACCAAAGTGGCGCGGGAAGTTTCCTCCCACGGAGTCGATCGGGGCATTCTCATCTGCGGCACGGGCATGGGCATGTGCATCACGGCCAACAAGTTCCCGGGCGTGCGGGCGGTCACCTGCCACGACGACGTCACCGCGGAAATGAGCCGCCGGCACAACGACGCCAACATCATGTGCCTGTCGGCCGACATGCTGGGCGACCGCCTGCTGGGTCGCATTGTCGACCTGTGGATGCGGACCGAGTTTGAAGGGGGGCGGCATCAGCGGCGGATCGAGAAAATCGGCCAGATCGAGAAAGACCTCGGCCTGACCGATCAGCCCGCCGAGCAGGCCAACTGCGGCTGAACGGCTGCGACTGGTTCGCTGTGACGGGCGATTGGCGGCACAGCACGACGACGGCTGGACCTCCATCGGCCCAGCCGTCTCCGCTTTGCCAGTCCGTCGAACTGACCTCCCCGAACAACCCGGCGTCGGGTGCATTCCCGCGGCTCGCGGGGGGCGGGGGGCGGGGGGCGTCGGACGGGGTGTTGACTCGCCCGGCTCAGTCGGGCAGGCGCTTGACCCGGATGTTCTTGTAGTAGACGGTGCTGTTCGGGTCGTGGGCCTGCAGGGCGAAGGTGCCGCTCCCCAGGCGACGCTCAAAGTCTTTGTTGAACGCCTCCTTGCCGTCCGGCTCCTCGTAGTCGACGACGACCTTGTCGTTGAGTTTGATGATGACGCGGCGTCCGTTCACGATCACGGTTTCCGTCCACCAGGTGTCGTCCGGAATGTGCTGCTCGGTCACATCGACCACGCCATACAGGCTGCCGCTCTTTTTCGGATCCCTGGTGTAGCTGTTGTTCACCTGAACTTCGTGCCCGTGTTTGGGCCAGTTCGAGTCCTGGAACTTCGTGTGGATGTAAATGCCGCCGTTGCTGTTGTTGGCGGCTTTGCAGTCGACGCGCAGTTCAAAGTTCTTGAACGGCTTCTCGTCGCCAACATAGAAGAGATGGCTGCGGGGCCCTTTCGCCTTGAACGCGCCGTCTTCAATCGACCACGTGTCGGGCGCTTCGTTGATCTTCCAGCCGTCGAAGTCCTTGCCATTATCGAGGCGGACGAATCCTTCTTCGGCGTCTGCGGCCACGGCGATGGACGCCAGGCCCAGCGCAACCATTGAGAACGCACAACACACGAGCGAGCGCATACAACAGCTTTCTCAGAAAGGGGGTGAGGACCCGCCCGATCGCGTCGGCGACTCGGAACGGGGCTTCACTCTGCCAATCGCATCGCCCGCCGGCAAGCGATCAGCAGCAGCGGGTCGACGCATCGGCTGCTGATCGCTCCAGCCCGCACAGTTCCGGCCTGCCGCCGCAGCAGTCATCACACAAATAGCCGATGAGTTGCCGCACGCCGTCGGGGTGCAGCCCGTAATGAATCGAGCGGCCTTCGCGCCGCGCGACAATCAGTCCGGCCGCGACGAGCTCTTTCAGGTGAAACGACAACGTGTTCGCCGGAAGGCCCAGTTCGTCCGCCAGCACTCCCGGCGTAAGTTCGCCGCCGGCCCGGACCAGGCGACGAAACACCTCCAGTCGCGATTCCTGGGCGAGAGCGGCCAGCATGAGAATGGCTTGACTTGATTCCATTGTTCTGGAACTATAGAATAGTGGGCAGGCTGTGACAAGAGCCGCAAGGCGTTTCAACTCTCCACGACCGGAGGCCTCTCACTGATGAACGTCGGACTCTACCTCCTCGTCGCACCGCTGCTGGCCAGCAATCCCCAGGTCTCCGCACCCATGACGGAAGCACTGCAGACTTACGTCGCCACCCGCGAGGCCGAATTCGACCAGATTTCCGATGAGCGCCGCCAGCAACTGGCCCCGCTGGCCGCTTATATCAGCGATCAGTCGCGGGCCGGCAACCCGATACGGCTCACGTTCATCTGCACACACAACTCGCGACGGAGCCATCTGTCGCAGGTCTGGGCACGGACTGCGGCCGCCCGCTACGGCGTCGCCCATGTCGAATCGTTTTCGGGAGGCACCGAGGCCACGGCCTTCAATCCTCGCGCGGTGGCCGCGTTGCGTCGTGCCGGCTTCGATATTCCCGATCAGATCGAAGCGGGAAATCCGAAGTACGAGGTGAAGTCGCATGCCGATGCGAGCCCCATGGTCTGCTTTTCCAAGAAGTTCGATCAGGCGCCGAATCCCACGTCCGGTTTCGCCGCGGTGATGACCTGCACGCAGGCTGATCAGGCCTGTCCGGTGGTTCCGGGCGCCGCAGTGCGGATTGCCATTCCCTACGAAGACCCGAAGGCCTTCGACAATACGCCCGAAGAACAGCGGATGTACGACGAACGCACGGCCCAGATCGCCCGCGAACTGCTTTACGTCTTTGCTCAGGCAGCGCGGTAATCGCCGTCGCCTCGCAACTGCACGCTCGATTGATGGAAGGAACACTGACATGCCGGAACTGGAACCCCTGGCTGAGGCGATTGCCTCGAACTACGGCGCGGTCGCCCGCAGCGGCCTCTCGACGGCCCACGCTGGCGTCAAGGCGGTGGCCGAGGCGTTTGGTTACTCCTCAGACGAACTGAATTCGATTCCGGCCGAAGCCAACATGGGGCTGTCGTGCGGGAACCCCACCGCAATGGCCAGCCTCCAGCCGGGCGAAACGGTCGTCGACCTGGGCAGTGGAGGAGGGCTCGACGTCTTTCTGGCGGCGAAAAGAATTGGCCCACCCGGCCGGGCGATCGGCATCGACATGACGCAGGACATGATCGACCTGGCCTGGCGGAATGCCGCTGCATCGCACGATCCCGCCTCGGCCCCGGTCGAATTCCATCTTGGCACGATCGACAGCATTCCGCTTCCCGATGGTCACGCCGATTGCGTCATCAGCAACTGCGTCATCAATCTCGCCGACGACAAGCCAGCTGTGTTTCGCGAAATCTTCCGGATCCTGAAGCCCGGCGGACGAGTGGCCGTCAGTGACATCGCCCTCAAGAAGCCGCTTCCTCCCGAACTCGCCACCGACATCGCCGCGCTCGTGGGCTGCATCGGCGGGGCGATTCTGATGGATGACTACCGTCGGGGACTGGCCGAGGCCGGGTTCGGGGCCATCGAGATTGTCGATTCGGGCGCCGACCTCAATGCGTATGCCCTGGTCGAGAATCAGGCAGGCTGCTGCTCGCCAGTGATGTCTGCGCCGGTGACGTCTGCGTCTGGCGGACTCGAGGTCCTCGATTCCGGTTGCTGCTCGTCGCCGTCCAGATCAGAGCCGGGAATCCACGAAAAGCTCGCGCAGTTGATGCGTCGGTACGACATCAACGAGTACGCCGCCAGTGTCAAGGTGTTCGCTGTGAAGACCTGCTGATCCGACGCCCCTGATTTTCGAACGGACCGATCTGCCAGATGCCCGCCGGTGACGAAGACCCCGCCCGCGCCCTCCTGAACCTGGCACGCGACTTCAAGGCGCTGGCGAATCCCGTGCGGCTGCGGATTCTCAGCCTGCTGATGCACGCTGAACTCAGCGCCGTCCATGTTCAGCAGGTGCTCGGAATTTCCGAGGCGGCCGCGCGTCGGCAACTGAACTACCTGCGACGGGCCCGACTCGTCGAATCGTCCCGGGGGACCTACTGGGCCTGTTTTCGACTGTGCTCCGCGTCGTCAGAACTGCGGAATCGGCTGTTCGACGCCATCGCGGCGCAGCAATCGACGCTGTCGCAGTTTGCGGAAGACCTCGAGCGCTGGAAGGTGATTGCGAGCTGAGGTCTTCCGCTGCGGCAAGTCGCCGGATGCACCGGCCGCCCAAGGGGCGGCACACGGTGGGTCGGTCGATCTATGGGGCGAGCGGCTCCAGCCCGCTGCCATCATCCCAGTAGCCGCCATCGAGAATCATCTGCCCGACCCGAACGATGTGCTGCCCCTGCCGGATGTAGCGGACCTCGGTGGCGCCGTAATGTCGTTCCATTTCGGGAATGTCCCATTCTCCATCCCGTCCCCGCCGCATTCCCCGCCACAGCGGAATGCCGTCCAGTCGCGTCAGGACATCGCCCGGGCGGACGCCGAGCTGCCACACCGGCGAATCCGGTTCGAGCGACAGAATTCGCGCTCCCCAGAACGTCACCATGCGGCCGCGCTGCACGATATACATCCACTGCATTTTGAACGTGCCGCGGAGCGTATGGGAGCGATAGCCGCTCGGCGCCACGATTCGCATGCGTTTGAGCGTCCGCGGCCGGCCATCCGGGCCATTGATCGTGTATTCCTCCGCCTTCGATTCCGGTGCAAACAGAGTCGCATCCTGCGGCTCGCCATCGGGTTTGGGCATCTGGTCGGGGCCCTGTGCAAACCCGCTGATGCCCACCGCCAGCCCCATCACCACCGCCATCAGCCCGCGTCTTGTCGTCCGGGTATCCATCTGTTCGTCCTCGAGAGTCGACCTGGAAAGCAGCCCCGCGCCGGAAATTTAGCACCCGACCGGTCCGGTCGCCTCCAACAGGCCGGCGTCGCTGGAATGTCCGGGTTCCTGCGAGCGATTGGTTTACAAAACCGCACCAACTACTGTTGAAACGGGGCGTCAATCGTGGGAGACTCCCGGTTTCCCTTGCCCGGGCGGCCATCCGTCTGGCCCGTCGGCCCGGCCCCCATGTGAAACGAGTGATCCAATGAAGCGGAACGTCCTGGAAAAGCAACTCGATGCGGCGAAGTCGAAGCTCGACGCCCGTGTCAGCACCCTGAAGGGGAGCGGCGTGGCCGAAGGCTCGCTGGGGCGGGATCCGGTGTGGCGCAATCTGGACGCGGCCCGCCGCAAGCTCGCAACCCGGCTGTCCGCAGTCGGCAAACTCGAAAAGCGGGAAGCGGACGCCCTGGCCCGGAAGGAAAACCCGGAGGCCGGCGCCGAGGAATAGCCTGCAGCGCCGGCCGAAATCCCGCAAAGATTCGGCCGGGTGCACCAGAAGAAACGAACCCCAGGCCCGGCCCCGCCGTCAAACCTGGAAGAGTCCGGAGAGGTGGCAGAGCGGCCGATTGTGCAGCACTGGAAATGCTGTGTACCAGAAATGGTACCGGGGGTTCGAATCCCCCCCTCTCCGCTCCGAACTGATTGCCGTGCGCATCCCTTTTTTAATGATGGTTTGCAGCAGGGGGGTGGATGACGCTGGAGTCAGCGTCATTCGCAGTTGAGTTAGGCGATCAGCATTGTTCAGGGCGTCATTTCTCCGGGCACTCGGGTACCACAGCCGTCAGTAAACCACGCCGAGGCGGCCGTGCAGACCTCCGTCGCGGTGAATTCTTCATGTTGTAACCGGCTCCGGGAACGCGATATTCGCCATGGCTCGGCGTGTAAGTCCGTGTTCCACTGCCATCAGCAGGTCGAAACGGTGCAGTTCCGCGATCGCCTCCTCGCGGGTGCCGGTCCCCAGGATTGGGCGGCGCGTCGGGTTTGATCGGCCCTCAGCCTGCCACACGCCGTCGGCATCCCGTGACCGCTCGACAATGCGGTGGGCCGTATGCCGCGGCTTCCTGGGCGCCCTGCAGCCGTACGGCGGTCCTCGAATTGCCAGAGACGCGGATCACGACGTATCCGGGGCGATCGGCTACATTGTCCACAGGTCCGGCCGGTGCCTGTGGCGTTCTCGAATCTGCAGAGGCGGCGCGGGTGAGCAAGAGAACATCCTATGAGTGCAGCCGACGCCGCCACACGAGACCAGATCGCTCAAACAGCCCCGGCGCTGCCGCGCCGCCCCCTCGGCCGCACGGGCCTTTCGCTGCCTGTCCTCAGTTTCGGTGCTTCCTCGCTGGGCCAGGAGTTTCGCAAGGTCGACATCAACGAGGCGCTGGCCGCGGTTCCGGCGGCGCTCGAATCGGGCATGAACTTCATCGACACGTCCCCGTTTTACGGGCGTGGGATGTCGGAGGTGCTGCTCGGCATCGCGCTGCGGGGTGTGCCGCGGGAGTCGTACATCCTGGGGACGAAGCTGGGGCGGTACAGCGGATCGCATTTTGATTTCTCCGCCCGGCGCGTCACCGAAAGCGTCGACATCAGCCTGGAGCGGATGGGCGTTGATCACATCGACATCATGCTGTGCCACGACATCGAGTTCGTGAACATGCAGCAGATTGTTGATGAGACGCTGCCCGCCCTTCGGAAGGAGCAGGCGAAGGGGAAGGTGAAATTCATCGGAGTTTCGGGCTACCCGATGAAGATGTTCAAGTTCATTCTCGACCAGACGCCGCTCGACGTCGTGCTCTCCTACAACCATTACACGCTTCAGAACACCATGTTCGGCGACCTGGTTCCCTACCTGCAGGCGAAGGGCGTAGGCATCATGAACGCCGCACCCTTCTCCGCCCGGCTGCTGACGAACGACCCGCTCCCCCCGTGGCACAAGGCGACGCCCCTCGTCCGCGAGACCGCCAGGAAGGCCGCCGAGCATTGCAAAGCCCGCGGAGCCGATATCGCAAAGCTCGCCCTGCAGTTCTCCATCGCCAACCCGGAGATCACCACCTGCGTCACCGGCAGCGCCCGCCCGAAGCGCATTCGCGAATGGGCGGAGTGGGCCGTCGAGCCGATCGACCAGCAGCTCCTGTCTGAGGTGCAGGAGATCTTGAGGCCGATTCACAACTGGTTCTACATCGAGGGCCGGCCGGAGAATAATGATCAGCCGTAGTTCAGGCGTTGTGCGATGCGGAGTGTGGGCTCGGCTCAGGTCGCAAGCCGATCAATGTCTGGACTCCACGCTGGTTTCCTGGAATCCCGAATCCGGCCCTGACCGCAGGCCACAGGCGAGGCAGACCAGCGCCGAACTGATCATCGCCATCGGAACGAGGTAGACGCCGACGAACAGGCCCGCGTAAGGACCGTCTGACCCGATGTGAAAGGCGACGACCCCCGCCAACCCCAGGAGCAACCCAACGAGCAGCAGGGCCAATGATCGATTCGACACCGGTGCCTCCACGGGAAAGGACCGCAGGCTCGAACCGTTCTTAACGTCCCGCCACCTTCCCATGCTCCCCCGTCGTCTGCGGCTTCGTCCCCGTCGCAACAGCTTTGAGCAGGCTCAATAGGTACGACGTCGGAGCCGGCCCATCCCAGTATTCCGCTGAATCCACCTCGCAGCCGATCAGCGTCAGAGAAGGGTCCTCCGGCCCACCCGGAAACCACCCCTTGGCATGGACGTTCCACAGCTCCTTCGCCTTCTCCCGGTTCTTTTCAATGCGGGCCGTGCCGTAGACGACGACGTAGCGGTTCTTGTCGGGCGCCGCATAGGTCAGCAGCACCGCCGGATTCTGGGCCAGTTCATCGTTCTTCACCGACTCCGCATGCGACATGAACCACAGCGTCCCGTCAAACGTCGCCGGATCGACACCCGTGGTATACATCGGCCGGGAATGCGGCTGCCGGCCCGGAGGAAACGTCGTCATCATCGCGACCCGGATGTCGCGGGTGAGTTCGGCCAGTTTTGTGATGTCGGCGGCGGTGTTTTCGTTGGGTGAGGGCATTTTTCAATCATAAATCGGCGATGCAACTCGACCAGCCCCTCGATGTGTCGTGAGTTCAGAAGTCGTTGACGGTCTCACCGCCTGCCGCGGTCGCGAGCGACTTCAGCACCGTCGGATCGATGTCGTTCTTCAACCATCGAACTGAGCCGTCTCCCATGAGCACCTGGCAGCCGCCGAGGTGATAGGACGATCCCCAGCCCGGCGACTTTGTCTTGGCCGGTCCTTTGAGATTCAGTCCAGCGGGGTCGCGTTGCACGTCGATATCGCGAGGCTCGGTCCAGACGATCTCCTGACCGCACGCCTCGACAATCTGTAGAGTATTGGAGAGGCCGTCCGTCACTTCGGACAGTTTTCGAGACTTACCAAGTTCAAAGATTGTGCCCTCACCCGCGACTGCGGAATACGCGGTATAGCGACGTCCCATGGAATCAGTCGGATTGAAGTTAGCGGGGCAGGTGTAAGGCGGAATTTCGAGATGGGCGAATGGCTCGTTGTGGGTACTGTCCCATGCCGCCGAGTCGTCGTATCGGCTTCTCAGCGGCTTCTGGTCGATCCACGGCAGCAGATCGACCCTCCACGAACGGGGATTCGGCTCGGAGGACACTGAAGCCGGATAGGAGCCGGTCTCATCAAGCACATTCCAAAGCCCCAGGCCGATCTGCTTCAAATTGTATTTGCACTGACTGCGATAGTAGACATGCGCTGGATGGACGAGGCCTGGCAAAGAGAACCACACGAAGGCGCCGAAGAGCAGAATCGGACAGCCGATCACCGCGAACTTATCCTCAGCCCGTCCCTGCACTGCGAGTCGCAGCGATGTAATGAGAATCGCAAAGACGGCGACGCCCGTAACCGCCATCGCCATGATAAGTGCTGGCTGCGATTGATACTGGTCGACAAAAAGCTGTAAGGCGAGTAACCAGGCCGCAACTATCAGTCCGAACCACTTTGCAAAGTCGATCGAGACCGGAGGCCGACGGGTGCGGCGGATCAGCAGGACGATCGAGCCGAGCGACAAGACGGCCAGGGCGGCGTGAACCGTGATGATCAGCCAGTCGGGTCGCGGGTCTGGTGGGAAGACGTAGGTCATTGATCTTTCGACAACAGATTCGGTGTCCCTAGAACTCGTCGTTGGCCATCGACTCACCGCCGTCGGCCGTCAGAAGTTTCTTCAGAACTTCTGGATCAATATTCTGGGAGATGAATCGCACCGAGCCGTCAACCATCGTGACGTGGCAGCCTCCGGTGTGGGGAGAGGAACCGATGGCGGGCGACTGTTTTGGGGCGGTCCCGGGCAGATTGAGGCCGATCGGGCTGGTGGCGAGGTCGACGTCGCGTGGATCGGTCCACGCAATGTGCCGGCCGGCGGCTTCAATGATGGCGATCGTCGTCGAACTTCCATCAGGGACATCGGGGAACCTTGGCCGGTTGTCCGGCGCGAAGACCGAGTTGGGCCCGGTGACGGCGGCGTAACAGGTGAGCGTTCGCTGTTGGTCGTCGTACGGCTCGGCCATTGATGGGCAAACATACATTTGCCCCTTGCGACCGGGTTCGAGATTGGCCGCACTGTCCCAGGTCGCGTTGTCGCGGTAACTCGCCCGGAGCGGGGCCTGATCGAGAAACGGGAGGATCTCGACCCGCCACGAACGGGGCGGGTCGTTTCCAACGACGGGTGACGGGAGTGCTCCGAATTCATCGGTAAAGTTGTGGAGCGCCAGGCCGATCTGCTTCAGGTTGTTCTTGCACTGTGTGCGAAGCGAGGCCACTCGGGCGGACGGAGTCGCGGGAAGCATCAATAATGTCAGCAGCGAGGTTGCGGCCAGCATCGTGAACGCAAGCGCCGTCTGGGGTTCGTCCGAACCTTGCAGCCAGCGAGTGTAAGAAAGTCCTGCCCCGAACAGGCCGAGAATGCTGACAAACCCGGCGAGACCATACGCGAACGGGGCCACGTGAGCATCTGATTTCAACTGCGATCCCATGAACAGGCCAGCCGGGATCAGCAGCAGCCAGTAGAACACATGGCGTCCACGGGCGGGCCGGCGACTTCGCAGGAAGAGCGCCAAAACAGCGCCGACGGCGAACACGAGCAGCAAACTGTGGACAAGTACGAATCGCAGCGGCTGTGACGCATCAATCGCGAGACTTTCCATCAGCGTGCCTCGTGGCGAGCCGGGTTGGTCATGAACGACTTACGATCGGGGACGACTGGAGTGCGAGGGAAATCCGGGGCGGCAGAACTGATCCGGCTGATTCCATGTGCAGAGCATCAGGGGGCTGACGCCCCCCGCTCGCCTATTTGGTGCGGTAGCCGAGTTTTTCGAGGGCTGTGCGGACACGGTCGATCTGGCTCCCCTGGATTTCGATGACGCCTTCATCAATCGAGCCGCCAGCACCGCAGCTGTTCTTGAGCGTCGTCAATAGCGCCGCCAAGCCCGGTTCGCTGAGCTTGAGGCCGCGGATGGCGACGACCTGCTTGCCGCGTTTGCGGTTTTCCACCTGCAGTCGCAGGGTCTGCTTTGCCGGGGGTGTTTCGACGACGGCCGGGGGCGGGCATTTGCAGTCGGCTTCGAGTTCGCTGCAGCGTTCGCAGCGCGGCGGGCGGTCAAATGCGGTGCCTTCGAAGAGACGCATGGGGATCAGGGATCAGGGATCAGATGCTGGCGGCGCGCCTAAAAGCGCGCGCGGCGTTGAGAAAGGTACTCCAGCAGGGCCTTGTCGAACCGCATGCTGGTATCGAGGGCGACATAGTCGGCCCCGGATGAAAAACAGGCCTTCTTGTAGGTCTCGCGCAGGTCGCGGACGGCGTCGAGATAGTCGGACTTGATCCCTTCCGCGTCGACGAGCAGGTTCTGATCGCTCTCGGGATCCTGCAGGTCGACCATGCCGTCGAACGGAAAAGTCGTTTCGGCTTCATCGAGGATGTGGAACACGATGACATCGTGCCCCGCGAAACGCAGCATGCGCAAAGCGTCAACCACCGGGCCGCTGTCGGTCAGCAGGTCGGAAAAAATCATCAGCAGGCTGCGGTGCTTGACCATCGAGGAGAACTGCCGCAGGTTCTTCGCGATCTCCGTTTCACCACCGGGTTTGGCTTTCGCAAGAAGCGACAGGATGTTGCCGAGCTGCGAACGCTTGCTGCGGGCGGGGAGGCTGTGGCGGATCTTCTCGTCGAACGTGACGAGGCCGATCGGGTCCTGCTGGTGGACCATCAGGTACGCGAGGGCGGCCGCGAGGCTGATCGCGTAGTCGAGCTTGGTCAGCTCCTGCCGGTACGTGTAGGCCATGCTGGCGGAGAGGTCCATCAGCAGGTAGCCGGTGATGTTTGTCTCGGCCTGGTACTTCTTGATGTAGTAGCGGTCGGTTTTGGCGTAGACGAGCCAGTCGATGTCTTTGGGGTCGTCTCCCTGCGTGTAACGGCGATGTTCGCTGAACTCGACGCTGAATCCGTGATACGGGCTGGCATGCAGTCCGCTGAGGAACCCTTCGACGATGAACCGCGCACGCAGGTCGAGCCGCGCAACCGTGCGGATGACTTCGGGGCGGAGATATTGCTCGGCGGTGGGCAATGGTCGTGGCTCGTGGGGAATGGGCAGCAGGTCGTGGGCAGGAGCAGGATAACGGAGGGGGGCGACGTGCTACACTGCGGGAGAAGCCCGGCTTCTCCGAAGAAGCCGGGCTTCTGACTCCCCAGTAAAGTGATCTATGCAACCGACGAACATCCGCGCCCTGAAGCAGGAGCGCATTCTCGAACTGACCTGGCCCGATGGGGCCGTGCACCGCCTGCCGTTCAAATTGCTGCGGACAGAGTGTCCATGTGCCGGCTGTGTGAATGAGTTCACTGGCGAGCGCACGCTGAACCCGGACACGATTCCCGACGATGTGCACCCGGCCTCGCTGGCACTGACTGGCAACTACGCCCTGAAAGTGAGCTGGAGCGACAGCCACAACACAGGCCTGTACGCGTGGGAAGTGCTGCGGCGGATTGCGATGGAGAACCGCCTGTAAGGGTTTGGCGGCAGATGGTTCAGGGCCGGTCGATGTTGCGGAGTGCGTCGCGCGCGTCCTTCAGCTGCTGTTCCAGCTGCTCGTACTCCGGCGTGCCGGCCTGACCGGCGCGGCGCAGCGTGAACAACTGGCGAGTCAGTTCCCCCTGCAACAGCGACGCCTCGCGCAACTTTTCCATTCTTGCCTGCAGTTCCGCACGCTGCTTTTCGAGATTGGCCGCTCCGCCCTGGCCGCGGGTCGCGGCTTCGTAAATTTCCGCGCCCGTGGGCGAACGTTTCCGAAGATCGTCCAGGTCCTGGCCGCTGTATTCGGCCACGACCCGCCCACCGTTTTCGGTTTTCGTCACGGTGATCCGGATGTCTTTTCCCGCGGTGTCTTCGATCACCATCGTCGTGCCATTGTCCTCAATGGTGATCGTCCGCTGACCATTCATGATGCGGGTCGAGGTCCGTCGGATTCCGGCGCCGCCCCCCTGGAACTGAAACTGCATGTTGACGCGGCGCATCGGCGGGGCCGGAACCCGCAGGGGGGGCGTCGCGGAGATTTTCTCCGTCTTGACGATTGCTGCCGACGCCAGTTCGGCGACCGCGGAATTGCCGGAGGTTTCCAGTTCGGACAGTGCCGCGCCCGCCAGCCGGGCGGTTTCCGCGTCGGGGGAACGGGTCAGATGCTCAAGAACTCCGATGCACCGGGCGGCCGCTTCGCGGTCCATGGCGCCGGCGGCCTGCTTCAGCGGTTCGATCGCAGCGCCGCCCGCAGACGTGATCCGCTGCGACGCCGCATCCCGCACCTGGAATTCGTCACTCTGCAGCTCGCGCAGCCAGCGAGCGTCAAACGTGGCCGAGTCGGGATCGGCTGCGAGAAGTGCACCGCCCGCCAGCAGCCACATGGCGAGTCCGATCATCCCACATGACAAAACGTGCATGAGGTCGCCCTTCACATGTCGGGAGTTTCGAGCCGGCTTTATCGTACCGCGGTGACAGACGACGCGGTAGATCTCGCGTGGGCGGGACGAGCGATGCGCGAGAAGCCGAAGCGGTTGCTGGCCAGCCGGCGGAGAAAGAAAGATTGCCGGCGCTACGAAAAACGGCCGTCCGGAGCGGGAGTCGCGAGCGGGCTAACTGCGACTGCAACCGTCTCCGAAACGGCCATTAAGTGAATTGTGGCGCGCGACTGCAGTCGTGCAAGTGCGAAATCGGGCAAAAGCCCCGGGGGCGTGGGGAATTCCTTGTCGATAAAGCCGGCTTTATTGGGTGACGCGTGCAGCCCCCGCCTGCTGAACAGCGTGCTGTGCCGCCTCCTTCACGCCGGTGCTGCCCTTGATCGCTCCGCTGACGCCCAGAATTTCCGGGTGCCGGGCCACCCGGTCGGCAAAGATCCGCAGGTCGGCCATGGTCGGTTCGAGATTCCGCATCAGCAGCGTCATGGCTGCGGCCGATCGGTTCAGGTTGTCGTAAAGCTGCGGGTCGCTGGCGAACTTCTGGATCGTGCCGTTCGGCGTGTTCATGATCTGTGAGAAGCGGTTCAGCTCGGTCAGCAGGCTGTCGAGTTCGCCCAGGCTGTGGTCGAGCTTCGCCGTCATGGAGGCGCTGTGCGAGGCCAGCGGGTCGGTCGCCTTCGCAATGTGATCGAGGCTTTCACTCACCTTCTGGATCGCGACCTTCGCCGATGTGACCGTTTCGCGCGCCGCGGCAATCGTTTCCCGGGTTTCGCGGGCCACCGCCGGCAGTTCATCGGCGACGCTGCGCAGATTGGCCTGAAACTTCGGATCACCCAGCAGGTCGCCCGCCTGCGACAGGGCCCGGTCGGCCGAGCGCATCGTTCTTGTAAACTCCTCAATCGCCACGGCTGCCTGGCCCACGACCTCTTCGATCCGCCCCTGGTTCTGGTCCACCAGCCGGTTGATGTTGGAGGCGACCGTCTGCCACTCGCGGCTCGTCGCCTGGAATGCGGCCAGCGTTTCGTCGACCCGCATCTCCAGACGCCCGATGGCTTCGAGCGGATCGGGTGAGTTCTCGCCGATCAGCCGCTTGTTGGGAGGCAGGATTTCCGGCGAAGCTCCGGCCGTGAATTCAATGGTGGCGTCGCCGAACAGCGACCGCACCAGCAGCGGCTTGGAGTCCTTCCTCAGCGGCCGATCGCCGTGGATTTCCAGAATCACCAGCACGCCGGCATCGTCGCCGCCGGCTCCCAGCTTCACTTCGCTGACCGATCCGATGGGAATGCCGTTGAGCCGGACCGGCGTGCCGCGATAGACGCCCGGCGCCTGGTTGAACTGGACTGCGACGCGGTACGTCTCACGCCAGTACTTCTGGATTTCTGTGAAGCGCAGCACAAGCACCAGGCAGGTCACCATGCCCGAGAAAACGAACAGGCCGACGCGAAAATGAAACTGGCGTTCGTTCATGGTGAGGGATCAGGGATCAGGGATCAGGAGTGGTTGGGCCAGTTCTGCGACCGGCGACTTTGCCTGGTTATGCTGCGGCCAGTTCCTGCATGCGTTCGCCCGCTTCGCCGCGGACGAACTGCGACACGCGACGATCGGGTGAATCGAAGGCTTCCTCGGCCGTGCCTTCAAAAATGATCTGCGACTGATCGGGCCGCAGCCGGGCGGCGGGGTAGAACATGACGATGCGCGTCGCCACTTTCTGCACGGTCACCATGTCATGCGTAATGACGATGCTGGTGACGGGGCGGCGTTCGCGGGTCTGCAGAATGAGTTCGTTGATGACGTCGCTCATGATCGGGTCGAGGCCCGTGGTCGGTTCGTCGTACAGGATGACTTCCGGTTCGAGGGCCAGCGCCCGCGCCAGACCGACGCGCTTGCGCATGCCGCCCGACAGTTGGGCCGGCATTTTCTCGGCCACCATGTCCGCCCGCAGGCCGACATCCTTGAGCCGTTCGCGAACGATGTGACGCACCTGGTCTTCGGGCATTCGGGTGTTCTGTCGCAGGCCGAAGGCGACGTTTTCGAACACGTTCATGCTGTCGAACAGGGCGGCCGACTGAAACAGGTATCCAAAGCGCAGCCGTTCGCGGGTGATGACGCGATCCGTCAGCGACGGCAGCGGGCGGCCATCCCAGGTGACCTGACCCGCATCTGGCCGCAGAAGATTCATCAGCAGTTTCAGGGTCACGCTTTTGCCGCAGCCGCTCTCGCCGATGATGACCAGCGTTTCCCCGCGGCGCACGTCGAGCGTGATGTCGCGAAGCACCGGCTGGGGGCCGAATCGCTTCGAGACATGGCGAAGTTCAAAGACGGGCGGGGAGGGGGACAAGGATTCAGGATTCAGGATTCAGGGAGTGGGGGTTCGGTCGTCTTAATGAGGCGAGGGATCAGGTCTCGACAGGATCTCATGAGCGTTTCACTGAATCCTGACCCCTGAATCCTCCGGCCATCGGCCGGTCACATTGGCCACAACACGAAATACATCTTCATCAGGAAGGCGCCGAGCAGGAAATCGATGGTCAGGATCGCGACGAACGAGTAGACGAACGCTTCCGTCGCGGCCCGGCCGACGCCTTCCGCGCCGGCGCGTGCGTGGAAGCCGCGGTGACAGGCGACCACGGCGATGGCCGCTCCGAAAAACACGCTCTTGAACAGGCCGGTGAACAGCTCCCAGCCGGTGACGAACTTCTTCGTAAAGTGCCAGTAGGGAAAGCTGTCGATGCCGAACACGGTGGTGCTGAAGGCCCAGCCGGTGAAAACGCCAACGCCGTCGGCAAACACGGTGAGAATCGGAATCAGCAGAAAACAGGCGAGGAACCGGGGGCCGACGAGATACGCGATCGGGTCGGCGCCGAGGGCCGAAAGTGCGTCAATCTGTTCGGTGACGCGCATCGTTCCGAGTTCGGCCGCCATTGAACTGCCAATGCGCCCGGCGAGCATCACGGCGGCGAGGACGGGCCCCAGTTCCTTCACCAGGGTGACGTTGATGACCGCCCCCAGCTGGCTTTCCATGTGCATCAGCTTGAACTGGTCGTACGACTGCACGGCCAGCACCATGCCGATGAAGCTGCCAGTGACGAGAATGACCGGCAGGCTTTCGACTCCGATCTGATACATGATCGGCATCAGCGTCCGCCGCCGGGGAAACCGGATTGCCAGCCAGCCCAGCATGCGCAGGCCGAAGCAGGTGATGTCCCCCAGCAGACACGACATCTCCCAGACGACGCGCCCCAGCGCGTGCACCGGCGTATTCCATGCCGCGGCCGCAGTTTGTGACATCCTTGTCACCCGTGACTTTCCACATTCGACGACAGCCGGCCAAATTGCGGGCCGGAACGTGAGGCGGACCATACCTCACACCCGCCACCGACCGCGAGAGGGACTCTTCGTCGGCGCAAGCTGTTTTTAGGTAGACTTTTGCGGCGACTTCGCGGGCGGCGCCGGGCGGTCAGGCGAGGCAAACCCCGCGCGAACCGGCGGCGATGCATTCGTTCGCGGCGCCGGGCGGGAGCCGGGAGCGCCTGAAATCCGTCCGAACCTGCGGTACTCTCAGGAGGTAGAATTTCATCGCCATTCACTTCTTCCGGCCGTCACATCGAGACCACCGAAATGCCTCATTCGCAGCCTCACTGGCGATCTGGCCTGGCCGTTTTTGCGGGCGCTCTGCTGGTGTGCATGGCGGCGGTCGCAGAACTGACCCGGGAACACCGCAGCGAGATTGCCGAGGTCACGAAGAGCCTGAAGCCGGTGGCTGGCCATGTGGGAAAGAAAGAGTTTGACGAGGCCGACAAACTGATTCAGGCGGCTGAAGAAAAGCTGACGGCGATTGCGACATCGGCTGCGGTCAAAGAGGACGATCGGGCGTTCACCCCGGCGCGCGTCGCCATCCAGAAAGCGAAAAGCACGCTCAGCGTCGCGAAGGACAAGGCCAGCGGAAAGAAACCCGAAAAGCCGAAGCCGGTCAGCTTCGCACTCGAAGTCGCGCCGATCGTGTCGGCCCGCTGCCTGGGGTGTCACGGGCAGAATAACCCCCGTGCGAACCTGCGGCTCGACACGTTCGCGTTCTGGCGGCGCGGCGGACGCAGCGGGCCGATTCTCGCCCCCGGCAACCCGCGGGGCAGCCTGCTGGTCGGCCGGTTGTCGGCGACAAACCCGCAGCAGCGGATGCCGCAGGGGGGGGACGCCCTGCCAGCCGATGAGATCAACACCATCGCGATGTGGATCACCCAGGGGGCCCGGTTCGACGGACACAGCGAGACCGCCACGCTCGACGAAGTTTCATCGAACGTCGCCCTGCGGAACTTTGAATATCCGAAGCCCAAGGGAACGGAAACGGTTTCGTTCACGCGCGACATCGCCCCCTTCGTCTCGAATCTGTGCGGCGGCTGTCACTCGGCCCAGCGCAAGTCGGGGGGCCTGTCGCTCGTCTCCTACTTCGACATGATGCAGGGGGGGGACAGCGGGGAGGTCATCATACCGGGCGACAAAACCAACAGCCGGCTGTTTCGTCTGGTGGGCGGTCTCGAGAACCCCCGCATGCCGGCCAACCAGTCGCGCATCACCCGGAAGAACTACGACGACCTCGTGAAGTGGTTCGAGGAAGGCAACACGTTCGACGGTCAGAACCCCCGCACTCCGCTGCGGACGTATGTTCGCAGCGATGCGGAAGTCGCCCGCGAGAAGTTCGCGAGAATGACGCCGGAAGAACGGCAGAAGCTGCGCGACGATCGCACTGCAGAACTCTGGAAGAAGGCACTGCCGAAAGAAACGATGGAGAAGGTGGAGAACGCCGAACTGGTGGTGGCCGGCAACGTCAGTCCGGAACGGCTCACACAGGTGCAGGGCTGGGCGATGGCCCAGCTGGAGGGATTGAAGAAGGGGTTCCGCCCGGTCGACTCGCCGGCCTGGAAAGGGCGGCTGACCGTATTCGTCATCAAGGATCGTTTCGGTTATGACGAGTTCAATCTCACCAACAACAACCGCCAGGCGCCGCGGGAAATGACGGGCCATTCCGTGGTGACGGCCAACGACGAGGATGCCTACATCTGCCTTCAGGACACCGGAGACGAAGCCAGTTCCACCGCGCCGGGCCTGCCGGTCAGCGTGATCGACCATGTGACCGGAGCGTTTCTCAAACGGGGCGGGGCGGATGTTCCGGAATGGCTGGCCCGCGGCATGGGGCTGGCCATGGCGGCCCGGGAACACCCGTCGAACGCCTATCTGAAGAGTCTGCCCTCGGAGGCATATTCCGTGGCGGGCAGCGTCCGCAGCCCGGAAGACATTTTCGATGACGGCTCGTTTTCCCCCGCGACGATTCCGTCCGTCGGCCTCAGCGTCGTCGACTATCTGATCTCGGCGGGCGGTCCGCAGCGGTTCGCCCAGTTTGTGGGGGCGGTCCGGGGCGGAAGCAGCGTGTCCGAAGCGGCGCGCGGCGCCTACAACGCCGATCTGCCCACGCTGGCCCGGCAATACTTCGCAGCGGCCCGGAAGAAGTAGGCGAGACCGTATGGCATCCATTTGTAGCGACAGGCATCCCATTGAGCCGAAGCGCTTGCGACCCGCTCGCGTGCCTTAACGCTACAGGTGAGTGGGAATCGCTCTGCCGGCGTCGAGGCAGTCGAGGACGAACCTTGCAGGGATCGGCGATCTCGAGATGAGCGATTCGCAATTCCAGAGTGAACGCCCCCCGGTTCAGAACAGCAAGCGGCGCTGGCGTCGTGCGATGCTCGTCGCCATTGCGGCTGTCAGCATCTTCGCCTTCTTTTTTGTTCCGCGGCACGATCCCCGGTTCGTTGGCCAATGGATCCCAAAGTCGTCGAGCCGCGCACGTGGACACCTTGAGCTTCGCGCGGATGGAACTGGAACAATCCTTACCCCGGGGGCACAAGTCTTTCCGCTCCGGTGGTGGAACTCGCGCGATCAACTTGTCGTTCATTACACCGGTCAGAGTTTTCTACATACGGCCCATTCGCTGTCGCAGGAAATCAGCGCCAGAATTCGAGGCGTTGAACCTGACGGATGCATTGGCCGTTATTCCGTCATCCAGGTGAGTGAGGATCGAATCACATTTGACGACTGGGCCTGGGAGCGAGCGCCCGGCGACGACTGAGTGGAACTGGGTTTTTCGAGACGAAAGTGCCTGAGTCAGTCAGCGGCCGATTGCAAAGCAGCATCCTTCTCCGGCATGATCCGCAGCATGTCACCGAAACGCGTTGCCCTTGCTTCCGATCACGCCGGCTATCCGCTCAAGGAGGCCGTGAAAGCGCACCTGCAGTCGCAGGGCATTGATGTCGCTGATGTCGGAACGTTTTCCACCGAACCGGTCGATTATCCCCGTGTGATTCGCGAGGGTTGCGCGATCGTGCTCCGGGAGGGCATCCCCGGCATCGTGTTCGGAGGCAGCGGCAACGGGGAAGCGATCGCCGCCAACAAGGTGAAAGGCATTCGCGCCGCCCTGTGCTACAGCGAAGAGACGGCGAAACTCGCCCGTCAGCACAACGACGCCAATGTGATGAGCCTCGGCGGACGCCTGATCGAACCGGCCCTGGCGCTGAAACTCGTCGATCTGTTTCTGGCGACCCCGTTTGAAGGGGGGCGGCACGTCGCGCGCATCAACGACCTCGAAACCGCCTGATCGCTGTCCTGCCGGCAAAGCGGCATCATGTCGGCAGCGTCATGACCGGCTGGCCGGACGGATTTCGAGGCCGCTGAAATCGACGGAACTCGGGGACTGCGGCGCCCATGTCTGGTCGTCGCCCCCGTGAAAAACCTCAAACTGCACGCTGTCGGCCTTGATGTCGCCGCTCTTGCGCCATTCCATGTCGGTCCGTTCGAGCACCAGTCGCTCCGCCTGACGGGCCGACTGAATCCAGACCCGCAGCATGCCGTCCCGCTGCCCGGGCGTGTTCATGACGACCATCATCCGCACGTTCGCCGGTTCGTTACGCGGGAACCGGAAATCCTCCGGGAAGCGGAAGCTTTCTCCATATTTCCCGGGCTGGTGCATGTGGTAGACGTAGGCCTCGCCGCGGCCATCGCGTCGCCACATCAGCCGCGCCGAGAATCCGTTCGTGCCATCGGCGGGCCGCCCCCCGGTGACAGATTCCGGCCCGCCGGAGATTCCGGGGAGTTTGCCCCCTTTGACGAATTCAAAGTCGCTGGCGAACTGCAGGGTGTACCGGAGTTCCAGGCCCTCTTCTTCGCCGACCGGCCAGCGCCACCCGGCCCCGCCGCGCGCCGGTCCGACCTGCCCCGGCACGCACGTCACCCGCAGCCAGTTGCGGCCATCGCGTGAATGCACCGAAACCCGCCCTTCCGCGACGCCGTCTTCATAGCGGCAGCCAGGCCAGTCGCTTTTCCATCGCGCAGCCGTGTACGTTCCCGCGACGCCGGGAAACTCGACCGTTCGCGGCCATTCGCTGGCCAGCGCCGGGTTCAGGCCGACCAGCATGGCCAGGCAGAGGGTGGTGACGCGTCTGCCAGAAACGGTTCGGCCAGAAGCAAATGGGCGGCGCACGGCATGTCTCCGATGAGTCAGGGCCCGGAAGTTTAATCGCGACCGTGCGAACTGCACTGGCCAGACAACTGCTGAAGTGTACACTTTTACAGTGAAGGCGGCTGGTGGTTTCCTTTGGCCCTGAGAATCGTCTGGCTGTGAACGTTCAGGACAAACTTGCGATTCTCGCAGACGCCGCAAAATACGACGCCTCCTGTGCCAGCAGCGGCTCGAAAACGACACGCGCCGGCGCGCGAATCGGCAGCACCGAGGGGATGGGCATCTGCCACAGCTATACCCCGGATGGCCGCTGTGTTTCCCTGCTGAAAATTCTGCTGACGAACTACTGCATCTACGACTGCCAGTACTGCGTGAACCGGATCACCAGCGATGTGCCGCGGGCGCGGTTTGCTGTTGAGGAAGTGGTCCGCCTGACGCTTGAGTTTTATCGCCGGAACTACATCGAGGGGCTGTTTCTCAGCTCGGGCATTATCCAGAACCCCGATTACACGATGGAGCAACTGGTCGCCGTCGCACGGACGCTGCGCGAAGCTCATTGGTTCGGGGGTTACATTCATCTGAAAGCGATTCCGCGGGCCGCGGAAGAATTGATCGCCGAGGCGGGCCGCTGGGCCGACCGCATCAGCGTGAACATCGAGCTGCCGACGGAGCACGACCTGGTGCAACTGGCGCCTGAGAAAAAACGGACGGAGATCGAGCAGTCGATGATGGAGATCAAGACGCGCATCGATGCCCGGCGCGAAGACCAGCAGGCCGGGTTCCAGACGCCTCCATTTGCACCGGCCGGCCAGAGCACGCAGATGATCGTCGGCGCGACGAGCACGCCCGATGTCGACATCCTGGCCACCGCGCACCACCTGTACGAAAAGCGGAATCTTCGAAGGGTGTACTACTCGGCCTACAGTCCCATCCCGCATGCGGACGCACGGCTCCCTCCGCAAACGCCGCCGCTGGTGCGCGAGCACCGCCTGTACCAGGCCGACTGGCTGCTGCGGTTTTACGGATTCGAGCTGCAGGAACTGGTCACGCCCGGCAAGCCGAACCTGGATCTGGACGTTGATCCGAAACTGGCGTGGGCGCTGGAACACCGCGAGCAGTTTCCTGTCGACGTGAATACGGCCGACCGCGAAACGCTGCTGCGCATTCCGGGGCTGGGAGTGAAAACGGTCGACAGGATTCTGCGGTCGCGCCGGCGCCATCGTCTGCGGGCGGTCGACCTGCGGAAGCTGAGAATTCCCTGGAGCCGGGTGCAGCACTTCGTCACGACGCCTGACCACAAGCCACGGCCGAAGATGCTCGAAAGCCCGCATCTGGCCCGTCAATTGCACTCGCAGTCAACTCGGCAACTCACCCTGTTCCAGTGAGATGAACTGGATTGTGCGACTGGGGCGCCCGATGATCACCGTTCGCGATTTTGATGACTGGCGACGCAAGGCCCGCTGCTGCCTGCGCGAGGGACTTTCGCCGGAGCACGTCCGCTTCCGATCCGAAGATGACTGCCAGCCGCTCCTCAACCTGGTGGATGATCCGCCAGAGACGGCTCCTCAGCATGTGCCGCCCGGTCTGTTTCCCCGCGTGCCGGCTGGTTTCGTCGAGACCGCAAGAACTGTGGCCTGCCATCGTGATCGGCATCGCTGGGACCTGTTGTATCGGGTGCTGTGGCGCCTGACGCACGGCGAGCCAGACCTGCTGGAGGTGGCGGTCGATGACGATGTGCACCAGTTGCAACAGATGGAGCGAGCCGTTTCCCGCGATGCCCACAAGGCCAGGGCGTTTGTTCGTTTTCGACGCATTGATGGTCCGGGAGCCGTTGGAGAGCAGTCCGAGTATGTCGCGTGGCATCGGCCCGATCACCGGATTCTCAAACTGGTCGCGCCGTTCTTCTCACGCCGTTTCCCCGAAATGCAGTGGTCGATCCTGACGCCTGATGAATCAGTGCTCTGGGATGGCCAGAAGCTGCATTACGGCCCCGGAGTGCCTGCCAGCGAAGCCCCTGACGAGGACGCCCTCGAGGATCTGTGGCGGACCTATTACCGATCGATCTTCAATCCGGCTCGCATCAAGCTGAAGACGATGACGCGGGAAATGCCGGTTCGCCACTGGGCCACGCTGCCCGAAACCCGCATCATTCCCGAACTGCTTCAGGATGCTCCCCGTCGAATCGCCGCCATGCACGCAGCGGCCTCCGGGACGCCTGGCTCGGCGGTCGAGTTTCTGCCGTCCAGGAAGACTCTTGAGACGCTCGCCGCCGCAGCCGCGCACTGCACCGGTTGTGAACTCCACGACCGGGCGACGCAGACCGTGTTTGGCGAAGGATCGAAAACCGCCCGGATCGTGCTGGTGGGCGAGCAGCCGGGGGATCAGGAAGACCTTGACGGACGACCGTTCGTGGGGCCCGCCGGCCATGTGCTCGACGACGCACTCGCGGCTGCCGGGATTGACCGGAGCGATGTGTATGTGACGAATGCTGTCAAGCATTTTCATTGGGAGCCACGGGGAGAACGGCGACTGCACAAAAAGCCGCCGGCTCGCGCCATGTCCGCCTGCAAGCCCTGGCTGGAAGCCGAGGTGGACGTTCTGCAGCCGGACGTTGTTGTTTGCCTGGGGGCGACGGCGGCGCAGGTGGTGGTCGGGCGCAACGCGCGGGTCACGCAGGATCGCGGGAAAGTGATGACCAGCCCGCTGTGCGATCAGACCATCATGACCTGGCACCCCAGTGCAATTCTGCGAGCGCCGGATGCGACGGCCCGCGAGCGCCGGCGGGCCGAACTGGTGAATGACCTTGAAGCCGCAGCCCGGGCAATGCATGAACCGGCCGCGGGCCGGCAACTCGTGTAGCGGCAGTGCCGCAAACGCAGCGCAAGGCCTGCATTCTTTTCGGCTCGCTGCGTTCCCTCGACATGGAGGGTGACTTTTACGGTCCGCCGCCGGGGGGCGTAGAGGTCGCGGCCTCCTGCGGAGCGGCCGGGGCGGCGATCGTTCCCAGTTCCAGCAGCAGCGGCTCGAGCGCAGCGAGGTATTCGTCTTCGCCAAGCCGGCTTTTGGCGTTCCGCAGTTCGGCGAGCTGTTGTTCGAGTGCGTCTCGGCGGGAGCGCTGTTCCGGGCTCAGCAGGGCCTCCGCAGGACTGCGCACCAGCACGAACGTGTTTGCCAGCCGGCCGTCGGGCGTCGCGCCCTCTTTGGATGACTTGATGGCTCGGGTTCCCTTGAACCAGTCGGGCGGAGTCCCCAGTTTGTCGCCGTTGTCATCCAGCAGTGCATGTTCCGTCGCGAGGCGGCTTTCGGAGGCATAGAACTCCTGCACCCGGCTGGATGCCAGCAGAAACGCTTCCAGCAGGGAAGTCTGGCCGTCTTTGTCGAGGTCGCCGGCGGGATCGCTGATGGACATGGAGAGAAATTCACCGAAGCGTGCGAAATTGAACTCGCTGCCGCTGCGGGTCGCCGTGACGACGACGCGTCCGCGTCCGGAAAGATCGGCCAGAAACGGCGCGCTGGAGGAAGTGCAGTTGATGATTGCGAGCGGGCGGGCGACGGGCTTCAGCAGCTCTGCCAGCTCGCCGCTGGAGACATCCGGCCCGCGCAGGTTGAACCGCGCAACCTTGCCGTTGAAGGTGCCATGTCCGATCAGCACCAACCACAGCGGTTCCGCCGACGATTCGCCATAGCGGGCCAGCAGTTCCTGCAGACGCTCGCGATCACCCGGCCCGGTTTCTTCATCGAGTCCAACGACGTGACACGCGGCGCCCCCCTGCGCGGCGGCGGCCTGCCACCGTTCGGCCGATGCTCTGAATGGCTCGCGGAATTCCTCGGCGCCTTCGGCTCCGACCACCACCACGACCGTCTGCCCGGAGGGCGGCTCGGCCGCGCGGCCGGACACGGCCGTGCCTGCGGCTGTGAAAGCCAGCGCCATGCGGACGAGCGTCTGCGGAATCGACCCTGGAAAACGACGACGACGGTTCATGCCAGCCCTTTCCAGCGACGCAGCGCCCATTCGCCCGCCAGGCAGCACAGCACGAAAGCAAACATGCCTGACTGATGCCAGAAGGGATAGGTCCACGATTCGGTGACAGGGACCTTGCGGTTCGGCAGGCTGGAGACAAAACCGTCGAGGTCATTCAGGGGAATCATTTCCCCGCCGCTGTCCCGGGCCAGCGTTTCAAGAAACGCCTTGTCGGCGGCGAGCGACCGGAACTCTTCAGTTTCCGGCTCGACAGACCACCCCGTTTCGCGCCGGCCGATCTCGCTGCCGTCTTCCGACGTGGCGACGATCGTGGCGCGATACGCACCGGCGGCGCGGGGAATGAAGGTTGTTGTGTATTCGCCGGCCCGGGCGCCGCTGCCCTCAGTCGTCAGTTCGACCGACTTTCCGTCCGGCGTTTTGACCACGACCGCGACCGTCGCGTTGTCCTGCGGTTCGAACAGCCGGTCGCGCACGCGAACCACCAGTTCGATGCCGGGAGAGAAACCGGCCGCGGTGCGGCGGACATCGACATCGACGCCGCGCGGCACGTCCGACACCAGCCAGCGCACTGTCTGCCGCCACGACTTGCCGAGGTCGCTGGCCACGCCTTCAGGGCGTCGCAGATGCCATCGCCAGAGGTCGCCGACCAGCAGCGCCGCGGCCCGGCCCAGGCCAAACTGCTGAACCGCCAGCGCCGGATAGACGCGGCCGTCGGCCGATTCCACTTGTGCCAGCACCGAAGCCCCCGGCTTGATGGAGTCGACAGGATTCAGCGACCGGAACCCCGGCATCTCCGCGAGACGGGCCTCTTCTTCGGGTTCGGTCGAACGCACCCGCACCCAGGGCTGCAGCCAGCCTTCACGAGTCAGCTTGAGACGCACCTCTTCGGTGGGGGAGGCCGCCGCGCGATCGAGATACACCGGCAGCATTTCGCCGACGGGCGTGCGCTGCCAGCTCCCTTCGGAAAACGAAGAATCGCCGCCCAGCATCAGCAGACCGCCGCCACGCTGGCCCACAAATTTCTGCAGCAGAGAGAGCTGATCCTGCGAGAAGAAGGCCGACTCAATGTCGTCGAGGATGACCGCGTGATACCGGTACAGCTCTTCCGCCGAGCCCGGAAACCCCGCCGCCAGTTCGCCCGGTTCGTCGGTAATGCGAATCAGCACCGGCTGGTCGTACTCTTCCAGTCGCTCGTCTCCTTTCTCGCCGAATCCGCGAAACAGGGGATTCGTCCGTTCGCCTGAACGCCCCAGAAAGGTGAACTTCGGCTCCTTCTTCGCCACGCGCACCAGGCCGACGAGATGGACCTCGTCATCGTCTTCGAGGGCCCGGCGAAGAAACTTGAACTCCCAGTTTGGTCGTCCGGAAAGATACAGCACGCGGTACGGGCCGCCCCCCCGATCGACCATGGCGAGCCGTGTGTTGTTGGCGAGCGTGGCTTCGACCGACCGGGGTGAATTCGGGCCCCCGGCTGCTTCTTCTCCTTCCAGTCCGGCCTTCACGGTGTAGAACACCACACCCACTTTTTCGGGCTTGATGAGAAACCGCTCGGCGAGCGGCTGATCGCTAGAAGGTTTCACCACGCGGCGTTCCACCTCTTTCCCGTCTTCATCCAGCACGCGCACCACGACATTCCGGTTTCCGACCGCACGGGCGGCGATCTCCGCATTGATGGTGACCGGCGCGGCGTCAAAGTTGGTCTGGCTGACCTGCACCCGCGTCAGGGAGACATCAGGCAACTCCTGGTCGGATCCGAGCATGACCGGATAGACCGGCGGCAGCGTGCTCCAGTCGATGCGCGCTGCTTCGAGATCGGTCGCGTTGCCGTCCGTCAGCAGCAGAATGCCGGCCACCGGAAAGTCGCGAAAGCGGTCGCGCAGGGCCGTTAGCGAGCTGGCGATTGCAGAGGCTTCTCCGTCGAACGCGACATCCTTGAACGAGCTGACCGGATGCAGGGTGGTGTCGAACGTGTATTTGCGGACCTCGAAATCCTGCTCCAGACGGGTCGACCAGTCCTGTCCGTCGCTCAATTGAGCCGCAAGCTGCTGGCCGCGGGTTCGGCCCGCTTCGCCGGCCAGCTGCAGGCTGCGGCTGTTGTCGGCCACGACCAGAAACAGATTGCTGCCGGGCCGGGGGCGCGTGCCGCTGACGAGCGGCTCCACGAGACAGGCGACGAGCGCCAGCATCGCTGCCGCCTTGAGCGCCAGCGCGACCCAGCGGGCAGGGCTGACCGTCGGCGCCGCGCGGTAGGCCGACCAGAGCGCATAACCCGCCGCGACCAGCAGGCCGATCGCGAGTGGCCACCATGCTCGGCCGGCGAAGATGACATCCGCCAGCATCATCGGCCGGTTCCCAATCGTTCGTAATAGGCGCGGGTCTTTTCGAGGTACTCGGGAGGCACGGGATCACGATCCAGGGGCACGACGGCCTGCTTCGACGCGCGACGCAGCACTTCATCGGCCACGCGATCGCGGAGGCTGAGCAGCGGCTCCGCGAGTTGCGAACGGACGATGTTCCATTGGGGCTGCTCGGAATGGCGTTTCATTTCGATCCGCATGTTGCGGGCGCGTTCCCGGATGCGGGCTGCCTCCGCCCGCAGATCGGGATCGTTGACCATTTCCTCGACATCCCGCAGTCGGTCGGACCAGTCGCGGAAGTCTTCGCCCGTCAGCGGCGCCGCACGCGGTCGAGATGGCTCGGGATTGAACTCGCCGCCACGGCGGAAGTCGCGGGGAGCAAATCCGCCGCGGCCAGGTTCGTTCTCCAGGCTCGGCCGACCGTCGCGCTGCGCAGGCCGCGTCCCGGTTGGACGTTCCCCCTCCGTCGTCGCGGGAGCGTCCGGCGTTTCCGTAGCAGGCGTCCCTTGCGATGCGCCCCCCCTGCCTGGCTGCTGATTCTCTCCCGGCCGCTGATTCTGACCGGGCTGCTGTCCTTCACCGGGCCGCTGCCGCTCGCCGCCCTGTTGTCGTCCCTGCCCCGGTCCCTGCCCGGGTTGCTGACCCGGTTGTTGACCGGGTGACGGTTCGCCTGGTTGGCCGGGCTCGGCGCCGGGCTGTTGCGACGGATCTTCCCCGGGTTGTCCCGGCGCGCCAGATGGTTGTGGTTCGTTCGCCTCTTGATCGCGCGGACGCGCTTCGCCGGGCGATCGCGGTTCAGACTCGCCGCTGGGACGGCCGGAACGCTGCTGACCCTGTTGCTGGCCCTGAGGCCGGCCCGGCTGTGCGGGGGCGCCCGCGGGGGCCGACTCGGACGGCTCTGATGGCGCACCCGGAATGCCCGGCTCGTTGAAGTTCGGAATTTCCGGAACAGACTGGCCAGTGGAGTTCGAACCGGGTTGGCCTGATCGATCTTCGCCGGACGACTGGCGTTCACGGCCGGCGCCGCGCGCCCGCTCGCCGTCCGGGTCGTTCTGTGCGATCTCGTCGTTCAGTTCCTGGGCCAGACGCTGCAGTTCTTCCCGGGCGCGACGCAGGGCTTCGGTGTCGTCCCCCAGCACCGCTTCGGCGGCCGACCGGATGTTTTCGTTTAGTTTCTCGATTCCCTCGGCCGCCACGCGCGATTGCTGCTTCGCATCGTCGGTGAAGCCGCGGCGCACCGAGGTCTCCGAGGCGGCAAGAGCCGGTTCGACGTTCTGGTCCTGCACGTCACGAATAGCGTCGTACAGCCGCTTGGTCAGCAACGGTTCGTCCTGCTCGGCCTCTTCGATGGTCTGCCGCATGCGATTCTGCAGGTTCGACAACCGTTCTCGCTGGCGGGACAGCTCTTCGGCGGCCTGGGAAAGTTGATCGTTCTCGGCGAGCGATTTCGGGCCCGATTCCTCACCGGGGGGGGCGTCATCGCCGAGCTGCCGGGCGATTTCCTGCTGCTTTTCGTTCAGTTCGCTGGCCGCCTGCGAGAGTTGACGGACATCTTCCGAGAAGCGGTTGGACGAGCGGCGGCGGAACTCCTCGCGGAGGTCTTCGAATTCCTGCTCGGCCCGGGCGCCGCTGGCTGCCGCCTGGCCGGCCATTTCCTGATCGATCGCTTCCGACGCGCGCTGCGCCTGATTGCGGGCCTGTTCGAGCTGCTCTCGCTGCTCGGCCATGCGTTCCTGGTTTTCGGGCTGCTCCATGCGTGACTGCAGCTCGTCCGCATCCTGCACGACCTGCCGCTGCTCTTCCTGGAGCCGCTTCAGCTGCCGGCGAAGTTCTTCCTTCTCGGTTTCCGACCGGGCTTCTTCGAGCGCCGACTGCAATTCCTTGAGGCGCTCGTTCAGGTCGTGCTGCCGGCGTGCGAGTTCACGCAGGCGGTTGAGAACCTGCCGATCTTCGCGCTGCTCCTGCGTCTCCTGCGGATTCTCGCTGGCGGTGCTCTGCGATTCGTAGGGGTTTTCCTGATTTCTGAGGTCGAGTTGCTGCAACTGCTGCCGCTGCTGTTGCGACCTCGCCTGCGAACGCGATTGCGACTGGCTTTGCTGCTGCTGCGTGACCTGATGTTCGCGCGCCCGCAGCTTGAGCAGGCTCTGGTAAGCGGACTGCGCGGCGGCGAGCGCGGGACGCAGAGGTGTCGGGTCGCTGTCGTCTTTCGCCGTCGCCAGATGCCGGGCGACCTGTTCCATCTGTTTCACAACATCTTCGGCGAAGGCCATCGACTTTTCGTCGGTCACCTTTTCACCCAGCGAGGCGGCCTTCTCGAGCGCCGACAGCTGGGCGTCGCGCACGCCATCGACATCGGCGCCGAATCCGGCCGTCAGTTGGCCGGGGCGTTCACGACGCACGAGCTTCCACAGGCCGTTGATGATCTCCTTCTGCAGCTGAGCCAGTTGTTCGGCGTTCTGCTCGTTCTGGCTTTGCTGCTGCTGTTGTTGTTGCTGCTGCTGCTGCTGATTGCGGGCCTGCGGTTCGCCCTCGCGGAAGATCTCCTCGAACTTCCGCACCTCGGCGAAATACATATCGCTTTCGACCCGCCGCAGGCGCCCCTCGGAATCGAGGTCTTCCGCCCACCAGTAGTAGCTGAGCAGGTCGTCCGGCGTCGCCTGCAGCGTTTCCAGAGCCACCTGATGCGCGAGGGCATGCTTCTCGCGGCCCTTCGCCTGCTGCCCGAGTTCGATTTCCCGCGGTTCCTGGCCGGCCAGCGAATAGCTGAGACCATAGCGCTCGACGCCGAAGTCGTCCCACGCCGTGGCCGCCAGGTCGAGTTCCTCCAGCGGCGAGACCTCCATGTCGCGGGCGGGGAAGACAGGCTTCAGCGTGACCGGGTTGTTCGGCACGATGTTGATCGTGAACATCCACGCAGTCTTGTTCTTGCGGCCGCGGTCATCGACCAGCTGCAGCGACAGTCTGCGCGAGCGATCGCCCGGGATGCTGGTCTGCACGACGGGCCGATCTCCCGACGCCGGTTTCAGCTCGAACGCCGCCTCGTCGCCTTCCAGCAGCACCGCTGTCGCGACGGGCTTGTTCAGAATGCACGACAGCTCGATCTGCGTGCCTTCCACGACGGTGACCGTCCGCACATCCTGCACGAGCTTCGGCTCGAGTTTCGTGAAGGCCGGGTAGTTGAGCGTGGCGTTGGCTTTCTCCAGCCGGGGATATTCGAACACTTCAACCCGGAAGGGCCCTTTGATCAATCCGCCGGTTTCCACCGCGTACTCCAGCGGCTGCCTGATTTCCGGAATGCGCGTGCCGAACACCGGGTCTTCGAGACTGCGGTGCATGGCGAGGGTTGCGGGGCCCTGATCGGTTTGCGTTGTGGTGAGTTTGGCTTCCGTCGGCACGGGGCCGGTGATGCGGGCGAGCACCAGCAGGCTGGAACCACGTTCGACCTCGGTGTCGCCCGGTTCGATCGCCACGCCGAATAATCCGCTGGCATCCAGCGACGGGCGGGCAGACTCGCCGGTGGCCGCCTGAACGAGCTGGGGGCCGGCCGATGTCGACAGCGCGAACAGCGCGGCGAGCAGCAGCAGGAACGAGCCGGCGGAGGACGCCATCGCCCAGGCGATGCGACGACGCGGAATGACTTCGCCCCACGGCTTCGAGCGCGCGTGGTCGAGCGCTTCGTGAATGACATGCGACTGCAGGTATCCGAACCGGCCGCTTCCCGCTTCCGATTCCTGTTCAATCGCCGCGAGCAGGCACGATTTCAGTTCGGGGTACTTCTGTTCGACCTGGCGGGCGACCCAGAGATGGTTCCGGGCGGATACGAGAGAACGCCAGACTGCCGCGCCGGCCAGCGCGAAGCCAATGGCCGCCAGAAACGGCGCCCCTGCGCGAACGGACACCTGCAGTACGGGGCTCAGAGCCCAGGCCAGCCCGCCGACAACCGCGGCTGCCAGCCAGGCGATGGCCAGACCCTGCCACAACCGCAGCCGGCGATAACGCCCGGCCACCAGTTCCAGTTCATCGTGTAATCGCCGGTGCATCATGTCGCGACCTCGACGGACGCCAGTTGGGAGCGTGACCGCACGCCACCCCACCACGTTTCCAGAATCAGCACGCCCAGCAAACCAATGATCCCCCACCGCCATAGTTTCTGTCGAGCTTCAAGCTCGGTGTCGCGCTGCTGGCGGATGGCGGCGGCCCGCTCCACGCGGGTTTTCTCCGCCCCCAGCCGGACTCCCAGTTGCCCCAGCTGCGCGACATCCATCGGGGCGGTATTGCTTTCGCCCGGGGCGATGTTGACCGCGCAGGGCAGCTCCTCGACGCCATACACCAGGCGGTAAATTCCCGGCTGCGATGTGTCGCGGAACTCGGCGGCGTCGGCCGCGACCTCCCGTCGCTCGCCATCCGGGAGGATGACCGCGCTGGCGCGCGAACCACGCCATTCCGGCAACGCGATCGGTTCCCCCACGGTCACTCCCGCGAGGTTTCCGGAATGCCCGTACGCCATAGTGAGCAGGCTGCCGATGAGAGGAACGAATTTGCTGGACAGGGCCAGCTGGCTGTCGTTCGGACGCCACGACGCGGCGAGAATCATCAGCCGTCCTTTTCCGACCACGCGCTCGACCAGCGCGGGGCGGCCGTCGTCGAAGCGGGCGATCACGCGGAGCTCGCTGTCGTCAGACGTCTCCAGCGGCCAGCGGTTCCAGAAATGGATCTTCGTGAAGTCGCTGTAGCGGGGATTGGCAAAGGCAACAAACAACGGGTGCGCGAGCTCAATTTGCCCGAGCAGTGAGAACGTCCCGTCGCGCCTGGTTTCTGCAGCGCCAAGTCGCAGGCCGGGAAACTGCTCGAGCGCCGCTGCGGCAGCGTCCCTGGCGGCCGGCGCTGTCAGCACGATGCCTCCCGCGGCGGCGAACGCCTCCACGGCGGATCGCGCGTCATCCGGCACAGCGCCATTCACCACGAGCAGCCTGGCCTCCGTCTGGACAAAGTCCGTCGCTGCCGCTGCCTTGACGATGCGGACATCCCGCAACGCATCGCCGTCTGTCGCCAGTTCGAGGTAATAGCGCTGCCCGTCGGCATCGCCCGGGTCGTCGTCGCCCACATACAGCAGCGTGAGTTTCTCCCGACGCGGCGGTGCGACGAAAAACGTGTTGTCGAAATCGTGATCGTCCCCCTCGAGCACGATGCGATCGGCCGCCAGGGCGCCGTCCGGACGCGGGAGCCTGACGACCCGGCTCTGGCCGGGCGGCACATAGGCGCTGACGGCGGCATCCTGCGTCAACAGTCCGGCCGAGCCCCAGCGCACGCGAAATTCCTCGCGCTGCGAATCGGCGGCGGACGCAATGCGGACGCGCGGATCGGCCGTCGGGGCGTCCTCCGCAGACTGCAGCAGACTGACCGAGGCGTTCGACGCGGCCGGGACGGTGACGGGCGTGACCGTCACACGAACACGCGGCGGCCATTCGAAAGCCTGCAGCGCTTCCATTCGGTTGCCCTGCTGGGCATCGGTGATGACGATGATTTCCGGATCGATCGCCGACTTCTCAACGTCGGTCGAGGAATCGAGTTCGCCGGCAATGGCGACGAGGGCGTTCCCAAGATCGCCGGCCATCCAGTCGGGCTCGAGTTCGGACAGCCGCGACTTCACGATGGCCGCCAGATTCAACCCGGCCGAGGCCTCGATGTCGTCCGGGCCGACAATTCGCCGGCAGCGATCGCTGAATGCATACAGCGAAACTTCATCGTCCGGCCCGAGGTCCTCGAGCACTTTCGCCGCCGCTGTGCGCGCCTGCTGGGCGAGGTCGCCCCGGCGCATGCTGGCGCTGGTGTCGACGAGAATGGCGAGCCGGCGGCCGGGCAGGGCGTCGAACGGCAGGATGGCCGATTCCCGCAGGTACGGACGCGCGAAGGCGAATGCGAGCAGCGCTAACGCCGCGAGCCGCAGCAACAGCAGCAGAATCTGATCGAGCCGGCTGCGCCGGGTCAGAATCGGCGGCGTTGGCTGCAGAAACATCAGCGAACTGAATTCCTGGCGCCCCTTCGGCGTTCGCCGCACCAGATGGAAAATGATCGGGAGCGACAGCGCGGCGAGGCCCAGCAGGTACAGCGGCGACAGGAGGCCCACTAGCGACCTCCCCGCGCACCAGTCGACGACGCGCGGCGCGTCTGCCGACCACTGCGCATCCGGGCGCTCAAGAGATCGAACAGCGACCGCTCGACCAGCTCATCCGTTCGCAACTCGGTCAGCACGATTCCCTGCCGGTCGCAGGCCTGTTGCAGCTCGGCCTGATGCTGCCGGAACTTCGCCTGATACCCCGCCCGCGCCGAACCGGGGTCGATGTACAGTTCACGGCCCGATTCGAGGTCGTGAAACATCGCCGGCTGGTCGAAGGGAAAGTCGAGTTCGGCCGGGTCGAGAATGCGCAGTATCGCGACTTCATGGCCGCGCGACCGGACATATCCCAGGTTCTTTTCGAGGTCAGCGACCGGCGAGAGCATGTCGGACAGCAGCACCACGAGTCCACGCTTGGTCGCGACCTGCGCCACCTGATCAAGCGGGGCGACAAGATCCGTCCCTTTGCCCGCCGTCGCGCGTTCGAGGCACATCATCAGGCGGTGCAGATGTCCGGGGCGAAACCGGGCAGGAAGATATTCCTGCAGGGTCTGATCGAAGGTGATGAGCCCCGTCGCATCGCGCTGCAGCGACAGGAAATAGGCGAGCGTCGCCGCGACGGTCTTCGCGTATTCCGCCTTCGTGTACGCCAGCGAGCCGAAGCCCATCGACCGGCTGAGGTCGAGCAGCAACCACGAGCGCAGGTTCGTTTCGTCTTCAAAACGCTTGATGTATTCGCGATCGGTGCGGGCGAACCGCCGCCAGTCGAGATACCGCAGGTCGTCCCCCGGGACATACTGGCGATACTCGGTGAACTCGACCGAGAAACCGTGGTAAGGGCTGCGATGCAGGCCGCTCATGAAGCCTTCGACGACCGACTTGGCCCGCAACTCGAGGTTGCGGATCCGCATGAGCGCGGCGGGATCGATGAAGGCGGGACGAGGGGCGGTCATGGATGCCCCTCAAGCGTTCCGCACCCAACAGATTCATGAATTGCAAATTGCAAATTGCAAATTGCAAATCTGGCGATTGCGAGACCCAATTTGCAATTTGCATTTTTCGATTTGCAATTTGCAATGAGCCGAGGTCCAGTATGGCCGTGAGTGTCCCGCACCGCGTTCAAACTCCCTTCCCCGGCGCCGGAACGGTCTCCAGCACCCGGCTGATCACGTTGTCCACCGTCACGCCTTCCGCTTCCGCCCGGTAGCTCACCAGCACGCGATGACGGAGCGCCGGGTGCACCAGACGCTGGATGTCTTCCGCGACGACATGCGTTCGTCCCTGCAGCAGCGCGCGGGCTTTGGCGCCGAGCACGATGTACTGAGCGGCCCGCGTGCCGGCCCCCCAGCTGACCCACTCGTTCACAAACGCCGGCGATATGGAACGACCCGGACGCGTGGACGACGCCAGCCGGACTGCATAGCGAATGAGATCCTCCGCGATGGGAGTCTTCTGCACGACGTCGTGAAACCGCTGGACATCTTCGCCGGTAAACAGGGGCTCGATTTTCGGAGGACGCCGCGACGTCGTCTGCTTCACCACCGCGACTTCGTCATCCTCGGGCAGGTAGTCGATCAGCACATTGAACATGAAGCGGTCGAGCTGCGCCTCCGGCAGCGGGTAGGTCCCCTCCATTTCAATCGGGTTCTGCGTCGCCAGCACGAAGAATGGTTCTTCGAGGGGGTAGGTCTTCCCGCCCACGGTGACCTGGTGTTCCTGCATGGCTTCTAGCAGGGCGGCCTGGGTTTTGGGGGGCGTGCGGTTGATTTCGTCCGCCAGAATGACGTTGCCGAAGATCGGTCCTCGAACGAACTGCATCTCTCTCCGGCCGTCCTCGCCGTGGTCGAGAATTTCCGTGCCGGTGATGTCGGCCGGCATGAGGTCGGGCGTGAACTGGATGCGCTGAAACTTCAGATGGAAGATCTGCGCGATTGAGCGGACGAGCAATGTCTTCGCGAGCCCGGGAGCGCCCGTGATCAGGCAATGCCCGCCGGCGAACAGGCTGATCAGAAGCTGCTCGACAACGTCGGATTGTCCGACGATCGCCTTCGACAGCTCGCCATCAATCCGTGCGCGACCTGCCCGCAGCATCTCGACGGCCTGCTTTTCGGTTTCGTAATCCATGGGGCGGGTGGGGCAGGGGGGATCAGGGATCAGGATTCAGGGGGTGGGGATTTTGGTTTTTTCAGTGCGTCATTGCGTAGGTCACGATGTTGATCCCCAGCGGGTAGGACCATTTCTCGGCCATCTCGCGGAAGTATTCGGGGCTTTCCCCTTCGCGCTCCCAGCCGTCGCCGAGGTCGGTGTTGTGGCAGATGATGGCCATCATGCGGCCCCGGTCATCGAAAATTCCCTTGTACGATGCATCCTCGCCGCTTTCGCTGGTGTACCCTCGTTGCCAGGCGTGAATGCTCGGCACCTGGGGCTTTTTCGACAGCTTGTAGACTCCCTGGAAAATCTCGTGTTCGAGCGGCAACTCCACCGGCTCCCGCTCGGGAAACACGCGCTTGATCTGGGTGTAGAAATTGTCCCATTCGCGACGCCCCCAGAAGTCGTCCACCATCAGGAAGCCGCCGTTGGTCAGATACCTCCGCAGGCAGTTCACTTCCTCTTCCGTCAGCACCATGTCGCCCGGCTCGATGATGTAAATCCACGGATAGTCGAACAGCCGTTCATCGGTCAGTTCGAGAATCAGCCCGTTCGGATCGGTTTCGAGCGCGGTGAGCTGCTGGAGCCGATAGGAGAAGTTGAGGTCGGCGTCGGGATAGTCGGTGCTCCATTTGCCCCGTCCATACCCCCCGTCGCCCCACCCTCCGCGGCCATACGAGCTGTAGCGGATGCGGACGAACGTGAATGCATCATGCTTGAACCGCTCGGAAATCTCCCACATCGGCGCGCCGTTGCGCGGGTCGGCATTTTCCCGTCGGCCGCGCCCCCACTGCGCAATCGCTGCGGCGCTTCCCAGCGCGATGACTGCGGTCAACGCCATGGCAGCCGCACGTCGCCGTCGCGGCTGGCCGGGCGTGGTTGGAATGGGGCGGTGTCGGCGGTCGGCTGATGTCATGGTCGGTCCTTGAGCGTCAGCGGAATCGCCAGTGGCGGGGGCGGGGGCGCTGCTTCGGGCTTGTTCCGCGGGCTGGTCAGCTTGCCCACGATGGAACGAAGACGCTCGTGAGCCTGTGCATACCGGGGCGTTTCTTCGAGCGCCAGAATGGCGTGCCGACGGGCCACCTGCAGGTCCCCCTGCCGCTCGCGCGCTGTCGCCAGCTGCAGATGCAGGGCCGCGGGATCAATGGGATCGAGGGCCAGCAGCGATTCGTAACTGGCAGCCGCCAGCGCGAGATCGTCGGTTTTTTCGGCGACATCGGCCGCCAGACGATGAACCGCCGGCTGTAGGGGATTCACTGCAAGCCAGCGATTCGCCATGTCGCGCACGGTCTGCCAGTCCTGCTCATCGGCCGCCAGTGCGGCGAGTCGCGCAAAGGCCGCGAGATTGTCGTTGGTGAATTCCACCTGTCGCTTCAACACCGCCCGCTCGTCCTGGTTCCGCTTCTGCTCGCGGTAAATTGCCGCCAGCTGCGAATAAGGCCCCCCCGCGCGGCCGTCTTCAGGGTAGAGCTCGAGCATTTTCTGCAGCGTGCCAGTCGCGGCGTCCCAGTTTCGGGCGGCCGACTGAGCCTGCGCCAGACGTCCAAGTCCGGCGTAATTGTTGGGATGCAGCTTCAGCCAGTCGGCAATCGTGGCTTCATCGGCGCGTCGCGGCAGCTCGGGCTCGGACCAGTCGGCCAGCGGGGCCAGGCTGAGGGCCCGGTTCCTCGCGAACTCCATGAAGTCGCGATCCAGCTTCGCCAGACTGGCACAATGTCGCTCGAGCGCATCGTTGATGGCCAGACCGGTCGCCAGATCGTCCAGCACCCGCTCCAGAGCTTCCTGGCCAAAGGCGCCCACGAGGAATTCAACCGCCAGGGACGATTCGTAATAGGCGAACTGCAGATGCAGCGGTGACTTGGCATGCAGGAAAGCGCCGCTCAATTCGCTGAGCGGCGTGAAGTCGTCCCCGAGGAGCATCGTCCGATACTGCGGCGTGAGCGCCTGGCCCCAGGTCCTGTTCTCCAGTCCTTCCTCGTAAACGGAGATGCCCTCGCTTAACCACCGCGGCATCCTGTTGCGCGTCTTGGTCAGCGTCACCACATGACAGAACTCATGCCACAGCGTCGCTTCCCAGCAGGCCGGGTTCTCCCCCTGCGACGCGGGACTGTTCGCGGTGATCACTGTTCCAAAACACACCCCCAGAAACCCGGCGCCCCCCGGCAGCCCGAACGTCCGGATCGCAAAATCCGACTGCTTCGGAAACATCTCGATCACCACCGGTTCGGGCAGCGTCACGTTGTATTTGGGAACCAGCGTCGCCTTCGCCCGCTTCAGCAGGGCGAGCACGCGCGGGCCGTAAATCTCGGCTTCGCGGGCATCCATCCGCAGCAGGAACCCGTCCTCCTCGAGGGTGCGAAATTTCCTCAGGCTCTGCTCCAGCGTCACGAGGTTGTGCGCCACCACGTTGTATCCGTCTTCGTCGGCCGCCTGTCTAGCGAGGGCCCAGCCTTCTTCCTCCTCTCCCAGCCGCAGCAGGTCCTGCGAAAGTTGCAGCCGGGCGGCGGTGTAGTCGTCATCAAACTGCAGCGCCCGTCGCTGGGCCGCGGCCCCTTCCGCAAAACGGTACTTGTGAGACAGCTTGCGGCCGATGAGATGGTCGACTTCCGGGTTCTCGGCCCAGGTGCTCAGGGCCAGTTGCCGGGCGCGCACTTCGGAATCGGGATTGTTCTGCAGATGGGCAATGACGGCCCGGTACGCCGCCGCCAGCGGGTGTTTGGGATTGATTGCCTCCACGCGCCCCAGCATTTCAGACGCGATTGCGTACCGTTCCGCGTCGATATGGCCATCCGCCAGCAGCAGCAGGGCCGGGACGTGGTTCGGATTCAGCTCGAGCGTGCGGGCGAGTTCCCGGGAGCTGCGATCCCCTTCGCTCTGGGCGAAGGCCCGCGCCAGGCCGAAGTGCACATCGGGATGGGTGTCGTCCAGCTTCAGGGCGGCGTCGAAATGCTTCGCGGCCAGTGCGAAATCCTGCTTCTCAAGCGCCAGTTCGCCACAGGCGATGACGGCCTCCACAAATGTTGGCTGACGCTTCCGGACGACGTTGTAGATGCCGTCCAGCACCTTCTTCGGATCGACCTTCTGCGACAGAAAAAACTCTCCCAGCGCCAACTGGCTCTGCATGTCGCCGAATCGCCAGGCCTGCTGCTGCAGCAGCGTGGCGATCTCCGCTTCCATCTGCCGCGCGCGGTCGGGCTGACCGTTCAACCGGTACACCGAGCGGCCCAGCCAGCGCAGTCGCACGCTTAACGGGGACATACGGAACGCGGATTCCAGCGACTTTAGCGCCTCCGCGTAGCGGCCGATCTGCAGTTCAGCCCGAATCTTCAGCGCCCAGACATCCTCATCGCCAGGGCGTTCCTGTGCGACTTTCACCGCGACATCCGCGCAGGTCGCATAGTCGCCGGCCCGATACAGCTTCTGAAGATCGCGCAGGTCTTCGGCCTGAGCCGTCGCGGAAGTGAAGAAGCAACTCGATCCCAGCGCCAGGAGACAGAACCAGGCACTCAACGGAACCCGCCGCGGATCCAGCCGAAACATAGGCCGAGGCTCGCATGGGCAGTCAGGCGATCTGTTCCCCCGGCCGTGCGACACCGCACACAGCACCAGTCCGCCGTTCGCACCCTGATGGTAGCGGCCACGCGACGAAGGGCAACCTGCGGCAGAGAGCCCACAACGCGCCGGGCATCGACCGCGCGGTCATCGCCGTCCATGAATGCACGACCGGAGATCGGACGACGCCGCGATCAAACGACAAAGGCTTCGCCATCTGTCATGGCGAAGCCTGGCGTGTCGGAAATTCCTCGCGAGCTCGGCTCAGTTGCCGGCCATCGGCTCTTTCTTCTCGGTGATCACCGGGCACTGCGGCGCCATTTCGGCGTTCAGCTCTTTGTAAGGAGCCCACTCTTCCGGCAGATTGTCTTCGTGGAAGATCGCCGCGACCGGACATTCCGGAACGCAGGCCTCGCAGTCGATGCACTCGTCCGGGTGAATGTAGAGGATGGCTTCACCCTCGTAGAAACATTCCACCGGGCAGACGACGACGCAATCGGTGTATTTGCAGTTGAAGCAGGGTTCAGCGACGACGTGTGCCATTGTGTTTCCCCGAGTCGAAGCAACCAGTATCTCGAAACCAGCATCTCGAAACGACTATCGACCAGTCCAGACGGTCGCTGGACCAAAAACGTCCTGGCTCAGCGATTTCCCGCTCCCGGGCAACCGGGTGCAATTGCTCTTGCCCGGGCGGCCACTGGCCGTCGCGCCGATGCTAGCGCTGCCTGTAATTCAGTGTCAAGCAGTGCTTTCGAGGTTGCCGTAACTGAGAACTGATCTCAGTTGCCCCGCCCTGGCCGTGCCCCTCGAAAAGCAATCAAGTTCCACCGGAGTCCTCTCGGTCGCGACCGCGACCGGTTCCTGCTCGAATGTCGGTCTGAACGGCATGTTCACCAGAGATCCCCTTCCCGACAGGCGGGTAGTATGTCGCGCTCCAGATTCGTCCCCCGATTCGTCGCCGCGTGCCTGGTGCTGGCCATTGGGTCGCCATCGACCCACGCCGGAGATTGGCCGCAGATCCTCGGGCCCCACCGTAACGGAGCAGCCGCGGATGACGAAAAGCTGGCGGATTCCTGGCCGGAATCTGGCCCCAGAGTGACCTGGGAAAAAGCGGTCGGCTCGGGCTACGCCGGGGTCGCGGTGGCTGGCCCACGGGCCTTTCTGTTTCACCGGGTCGGCGATGCGGACATTCTGGAAGCCCTCAACCCGCGAACTGGCGAAACGCTGTGGAAAGAAGGGAATCCCACCAGTTTCAGCCCGGGCGTCGGATCGGGAGATGGCCCGCTGTGCGTGCCGACCGTGGCCGGCGATCTGGTCGTCACTTACAGCCCGCAGGGGCTGCTGGTGGTGCGCAACGCCAGCACGGGGCAGCTCGTCTGGAAGCGGGCAACCCATCAGGACTTTGGGGCCCAGGAGGGCTACTTCGGAGCAGGCAACACTCCGCTCGTCAGCGGGCATGTGATCGTCGTGAACGTGGGCGGCGCACGGACGGGAGCCGGGGTGGTCGGGTTCGATCTCCGCACGGGGGCCCCGCTGTGGAAGCAGGTGTCCGACCAGGCCAGCTATTCAGCACCCATCCTGATCCGCGACGGCAATCGCGATCTGGCGATTGTCATTACTCGACTCAAGTGCGTGGCCCTGAATCCGGAAACCGGAAACACCATCTGGGAAACTCCCTTTGGCCAGCGAGGACCAACAGTGAATGGCGCGCTGCCGGTCCACATTCGCGAACGGCTGTTCCTGACGGCCAGTTATGGCATCGGCGGTCTGCTGCTCGATCTCAAACCCAATTCGGTCGAGCCGCTGTGGGCCGATGCCGACACGCTCGCCAGTCAGTACGCCACCCCGATTGAGGCGGATGGGTTGCTGTACGGGTTTCATGGGCGCGATGACGTGCCCCCGGCCGAGTTCCGGTGCGTCGACCCGTTCGCAGTTCACTTCAAGCAGCGCGTGCTGTGGTCGGCGCCCGACTTCGGATACGGCACGGCGCTGAAGGCTGATGGAAAGCTGATTCTCGCCCGGACCAGCGGCGAGCTGACACTCGCCGACATCAGCCGCGAGAAGTATTCGCCGCGGTCGTCGTTTCAGGCCTTTCCGGGAGTCGTCCGGGCGCTCCCCGCTCTGGCCGGTGGCGGGCTCTTCGTGCGCGACGATCGCACGCTCAAGCGATTTGAAGTCGGCATCGCCCCCTGACCGGCTCCTCGGCGGTCAGGGTCGCACCCGGGGCGGACGCAGCGAGCTCGTGTGCAGAATGAGCGCCCGGTCGAGGCCCGGCAGATCGTCGCCAAAGACACTCTGAAATTCCTGCAGGCGCTCATCGGGCGTCGCAAAAATCAGGGGCGATTTCCCTCGCAGCAACGCCACGTACGTCTTCCATTCGGCGGGGCGGCTTGTCGACAGATAATGGACCAGCAGCCAGCTTTCGGCGTACGCTGCAGTCATCTGGCCGGGCTCGCGAAACCGGTCTTCATTCCGGATCAGCGAGGGAAGCGAGTCGTCTCCGCGCGAGCCAAGCGACTTCTGAAAGGCATCCAATCGCCAGGGGTTCACCTTTCCGGCCGTCGTCCAGCGACTGCCGACTCCGAAATCGGGCGTCTCGAAGTACATCGCCAGCCCCTCGGAAAACCACATCGGGTTGTCGGCGTAACGCACCTGCAGTCCCGTATTGAATGCGAGTTGATGGACGGCCTCATGGACGACCGTCGCCACACTGCCGGGCGACTGAGACAGTCGCCGAGTGATTTCCTCGCGCTGGACGGCATTCCCCAGCGCCCGCCCGGGCCCGTCTGCGGTCAGGTCGAACAGGACGACCCGATTGGTGCGGGCGGAATAATAGCCGTCGGTTTCGGCCGCTGCGGCGGCCCCGTCGCGGACGGCGTACTCCTGAAACTGGGCCCGATTTTGCAAAATCAGGATCGGAAGCGGGGCGTCGCCGGGATTGAGCTCGACCTGCTGCTTCATCCAGTGCCCGATGAACGCGGTTCGAAGTCGCTCCAGCAGGCCGCCGCACCAGGCTGCGTAAGCCCGGCTCGCCCGCGAAGCAATCACGTAGTTCCGGGTGGTCACCACGACGGCGTCATCGCCGGCGACCTGCTTCAATGCCGCTGCCAGCTCCGCCGCATTCGATCGCCGAAACGGATTCGGTGCGGGCTGAATTGCGACAATATTTGACGATTCGCAGGTCCAGTAGGTTCCGGCCTCATCCTCGATCAGCAGTCCCCCCTCCTGATCCTCGACGATGACGCGCCCGCGAATGTCCGCGGGCCGGGATGCCTCCGGACGCAATGACACAACGACGTGCCGATCCTGGACCGTCGGCTCATCCGCGCACGCCAGCCGGCCGTAGGGGAGTCCTCCGGCTGCTGCGATCATCCATAAGGCAATGCGGAAGAAGGCTTTGCGTGCTGCGGTGCAGTCCGCCACAGGCCGTTGGAAACCGATGGGGACCGGCGGCGTCACGCGGAAGCGACCCAGCGAAGCCGGCGGAGCTGTTCGCGAGCACGCGTCAGCATTGGCCCAATCGAGTTTTCCTCCAGCCCGAGCTCCAGGCCGATGTCGCGGTAGCTTTTGCCTTCGAGATGGAACTTTCGCAGGGCGTCCGCATCGCGCTGAGGCAGCTGGTGCATCAGGTGAGCGAGTTCCTCGATCTCGTCATTCTCCGGTTCGCCGGTCTCGAGCGCCGCCTGATGGGCGCTGACATGCCCCATCGCCTCGGCCTTCCGCCGCTTGATCAATTCGCGGACCGCCACTCGCCGTGCAACGACGGAAAGGTATGTGGCCAAAGAGCTTTGGCCGCGAAAGCTGCGCAGGACCGCGAAGTCGTTCGCAAGGATGGCGTAAAAAATCTCGCCGCAGAGATCGTCGATGTCGTCGTTGGTCAGACGGATGCTGCGTGCATGGGCCGAATGCTGAATGACATGCACAAACAGGCCGATGAAACGGTCGACGAAATCCTGCCAGGCACGCGGACCCTGCGTGAGGCATTGTTTCAGGAGTTGGGAGTCAATCTCGGTGAGCGCCACGGCGAAACTCGCTTGGCTGACGGACGCGATTCCTTCAGAAGACCCGTCTTTTCAGCAACCCTGCTTCAGTGTTCACTCTACGTCGATCTGGCAGTTGCGACAAGACCCGGTTCGGAAGGGGACTCCTGCCAGACGCGGCAGGGGGATGAAAAGTTCAACAATTGGGCGTGAAAAACGGGTCTGCAAAAAAACTGTCTTCGCTCGGTTGACACTTCGGAAGGCAGGGTTATGATTCGCCTCCCCCGGTCGCCGGATCGGGGACACAGCCGTCGGCGAACTCGCTTTCATCAGCGAGCCGGACGCGAGAGCGACCGGAGCGGATCAGCCGGCGGCTGAATTGTTCTTTGACAACCTGGTTGGTGGATTCCTGAGAGGATCAGTGTGTTCGTAGAACAGCTGGCTGAAGGCAGGGGTTCGAGCTGAGTGCAGA